>Ga0310696_10008768_pt1 | contig 11767 bp, 18 predicted proteins | sample AusTroGonzalo_MG_4_FD_203885 | JGI IMG/M metagenome (GOLD analysis project Ga0310696, IMG submission 203885) | Bovine rumen microbial communities from tropical cattle in Woodstock, Queensland, Australia - Gonzalo_02 (v2) (version 2) | ecosystem: Host-associated > Mammals > Digestive system >...
GTGTGGATATTCCGTTTAGGAGTTTTCACAAAATCCGTAAGACATACGCAACGAAACTTATAGATGCAGGTGTGCCGGAAAAAGTTATTGAAAAACAGATGGGGCATACCGAGATACTCACCACTAAAAAACATTATTATTTCAACAATAAGCAGGTTTCCGAAATCAAGGAACGGCTTAATAAAGTGTAATCAAATGTAAACGCACTGTAAAAGTGGTGTAAACCCTTATGTATCAAGGGTTTCCGTGATTTAAGTTTCGCTTCGAATCCCATTAGGTGCGTTAAAAACCCTTATTTTTCAAGGGTTTCCAGACATGGAATTGATTACAGTAACCAAAGTGTAACCAAACAGGAGAGAGGAATGGCATATTTACAAGCCGTATGAAGGTTTCCTCTTGAATAATGTGGTGAGATCACAGAAATGTGGTCTTATTTTTTTTTGCAAGAAAAAAGCCACTCATATGAGCAGCTTTTTCACAACAAAACTTCCAAATAAAAGAAAGGTTACCGGCCTTTAACTTTTCTCAGATTATAGCATAGATTTGTCAGAAGCGCAATCCTCAAAAATTATAATGTAAAGATTTTGATACCCCCCTATATTGCACATGGAGAAATATGAGGATTTATCCTTCAAAAAATACCCGGATTTTACCCCTTGATTTCGACAGGATTTCAGGTAAAAATCAGATGGACGCTGGTTCAAGATGATTTTGAGATTTTGAAAAAAATTTTTTCTCAAAAATTATAATGTGCATTTTTTATACCCCCCCTATGTTTGGGGTTCTCTGGATTTGAAAAAAACTTGCTGATTTTTTCCTGACTTTTTACCCCGGGTTTGATGCCGATTTCATAAGTTGTTCACAATTTCCGGGATTTTTCCAGCTTTCGGGATGATCCCCGCAGCGTTCCCGGTCTTAAAAATATCGAACCTTTAAACGGCTTTTAATGGGGTTTTTGTGCTTAGATGGGCATTTATACCACCCCGACACAAAACCGCCCTATTTTGACGCTGTGGCGCGTTTTAGAGGGGTTTTATATTTTGCCGGGGGTGTTGCCGTTCCCGGGGTGTTTCCCCTTGTTTTAGAGCTGTATTTCTTACCGCTGCCGGGATGGTTTAAAATACGCTGTAAAGCATTTAAACACCCTTTAAAGGGGGATTTAATGGGGTAGTAGTATAAACCCACAATATTATTATAAAAACCTTTTTAAACCCCTTTTAAACGCTTTTTAATGTTCGATTATATCCGGGGGGCGGGTTTCCTGTTTCCCGGATTATCCCGGGAACTGTCCCCGGTGTGGTTGTTATGATCCTTTACAAGCTCTTTAAATGCCCTTTACAACCTTTTAAAAGTGTTTAAGGTATATTTATATACATCAGAGGTTTAAACGCCTTTAAACGGGTATAAATACGGCAGCGGTTTATATATAACCATAGACACTAAAAAAAGCCCTTGCCGGGCTTTTAGTGTGTTTGTAAGCTATTTAAAATGTAAGTGTGTAAAGTTCCATTGTTTAAAGCGTCTTTATAACTTGCCGCGCTACCATACCCGGCAGCGGCAGCGGCTTTTTTAACATTGTATTTTCTTTTTTTGTTAGGATTTTTATATTTAAAGTTCATATTATACCCCCTTAAAAGTTTAAAATAGTTCCGTTGCGGTAAAGTGTTTGCTCTCCAACATAACCCGTTTTTACATCCTCAAAAATAAGTAGTTCATTATCGGCTTTAAAATGTGGATATAATTTATTTAAGATCATTCTACAACGGCGGGCGGATAATGTCGGCATATTCCTTTTATAAAATCTATCATCATAACAACTTTTTACTTTGAGATTTTCCGCTATTTTCTCACGTTTTCCGATTGTATATATATTTATTATCATGTCTTAAAACCCCCTTTTTTTTATTATATAATAATTTCGGATTTATTCAAGATTTTTTTGTTTTCCAGAAACGAAAACCCCGTATTTTTACGGGTTTTCGGGCTTTTTTAGTGGCAATAATTTTTATTTGTTTTCCGTTTTTCGGTTATATATGCGACAGCTTTAGCACTTGCCGCCGCTGCCGCTGTTTCTGTTTCTTCGATAGCTCTAAGGATTGTTAATTGATCCCCGGCAGCTTTAACCGCTGCCGCCTTTAATATCTCAAAATTGTTTTTTGTGATTATCATATTAAACCCCCTATAAGTATTTATAATTATGTTTAATTGTTTCTAAGCCCTCTTTTTTGGTGTTGCAATATGTCAGAAAATAAAATGCTTTGTTTCCTTGCATGATTACAAGTTTATATTTATAGTTGTTAACTTTAAATCCGGGGTTAACATCCAGGCGGCCTATAATGTTTTTATAATGGATAAATCTATTTTTTAATTTCATCAGATACCCCCCTTTTTAACAAATTGCATTTTCTTTAAACTCTCTTAAAAGTCCGTATTTTTTGCCGTATGTTGTGAAAAAATCGCTATAAAATGCCAGCTCTTCATAACTGTATTGATACTCATTAAAAAATAAACTCCATAATATCGCAAAATGTCTTAAAATCTTCTTTAAATCAGTATAGCTTTTATTTTTGGTATTTTCCCCGGTGACAATATAAGTATTTTCCCCGATTATATCAAGTTCATATTTTTTAACCATGTTCCACAACGTCCCCGGTGTTGTTGCTATATACGGGTTGCTGCCGTCTTTAAATGTGAAATGTGTATACATATTTTATCCCCCCTTAAATATATAAATAGTTCTTTTTAACATAAGCTACAGCCTCTTTTTTACTGTCGCAATTAATAATTTTTTGCCAGCGGTCGAAACTGTCATTATAAAATAACAAGTTGTATTTTCCCTCAAATTCATTACGGGGCCTATTATCATTTAGATGATATTTAACCCCTTTATAAATAAAATCGCGGTTTTTCATGTTTTCACCCCCTTTTTTTAGTTTCCTATAAATCCGGCTTTTTCTTCCATAAGCTGCCGCCCGTATGCGGTAAGAGTACGCCCGGAAAAATAACCCCTTTTTATAAGGCTTTTAATGTGGAAACAGTCCCCGAAATATGACCCCGTGCCGCCGCCGTTAGTCCATGCAACCGGGATGGCGTATAACGTGCCGTTTTTATCGGCGTAAATGTTCCACCCGTGCATGCTATTGTCAATTGCAAAAAGTCTTAAATCTTTTTTTTCTGTTTTTTCATAAAACGGGAAAACAGTTAAAAATTCTTTTGTCATAAAATAACCCCCTTTTTTATTTGGTTGTTTTGTTGTCTGGTTTTTAAAAAAATCCCCCGGCGGGTTATGATCCCGCCCGCTTTGCAGCGTTCCTTATTTCGGGGGCCGTCCTGTCAAGTATAATTAATTGTGAACCCGGATTTTTCTAAATGTTCCCTTAAATCCCGCAACCCTTTTTTTGTAATTTCAACGGCCGCATTATAAGCGCCGAACCCGATATTATAACAACTTTCCGCTACTTTGTTTTTAAAATCAATTTTTAAGTAATACACATTGCCGTATAAATCGCGCTTAGTTCTGAAAATAAAGTTATCATTCATTATTTGCCCCCCCTTTTTTATCCTGTAATACGCCCCGATATAAGTTCTATTTCGCAGCTTTGCGAACTGTCCGCCGGGTTTATAAGTTCAACAACTTTATAGTTATTATCCCATTGTATTTTATTTATAATGGGATTTGTTTTTAAGATTGCAAGCTCTCTAAAACCGCCCCTTTTTGTTATGATCTCTTTAACACGTTGTTTAATATTCATATTTACACCCCCTTTTTACTTTCCGAAACGTTGTATATCATAAGCATCAAACGGAAAATTTTTATCTTTTAATTCCTTGTTTATTTCTTCCATTTTAGCGTTATAAAGTTCGGCGGCCGCTGCTGCGGTTTCCGCACGTTTCCGGGAGTTTTCCGCCCATTTTCTATAATTTGCAGCTGTTTCTTTGATAAGGGTTTCGATTTCGTCCGCTGTCAAGTAGAAATAAGGCTCTAAAAAACGTTCATTTATAACGCGGCTTTCTTCAACCTTGATATTTGTATATTTTACATATTTATAATTATCTATGTAGTTGCTTACATAACGCCCGGATTTGGTACGCCCGGAAACAGTTATTTCTTTTTCGTAAGCGTGCATTTTCATTAAATGCGGTTCTTTAAAAGTACACCCGGAAAAATTCTTGGACATGATAGAAAAGTCGCTGCCGTCCTTTTTGTGTTCCCTTGTTACTTTTTCCCATAATTCCGCGGTTGTTTCGTACTCCTCCGCCTCCCGGTTATAACGTGTTATAGCGTTCTTTAAATCAATACTTGAAATCATTTCTAACATAGTTTTTTTACCTCCCTTTTATTTGTTTTGTGGTTGTTTTGTTGTGTTAGTTTTTTAAAGATAATTCAATATTTTTTATCAAATCTTTTTTCGCTTTTATTTCTTTGTTGCAACGCGCTAAAAACTCTTTTTTTATCGGTAAGAAATACGGCTCTTTATTTTCCGTCGCGTCCTGTTTCTTCCTTTGTAGTTCTTTTAATTCTAACCGGGCTATTAGCAGCGCCGCGGGTTTATATGCCATATATTACACCCCCCTTTTTCTTGTTTCTATGGTTATAATATAACACATAAAAACGTATTACACAATACTTTTTTGTAAGATTTTCAATAAATAGCAATATATACAAAAACATATTACACAATACGCCTTTTTATTGTGCAAAATGTACAGTAAAAACGTATTTAAAAACGTATTACACAACCAAAACAAAAACATATTACATAAAGCATTATAAAAACATACTGCTAAAACATATATAAAAACAGTTGCAAAAAAATATTGACAAAATATATTTTTGTGTGATATTTATAAGTTAACTTATATTTTAGGGGGTTTTTTATGGACGGTTTAAACAATGACGAAAAAATGGAGCTTGAAAAACTGAGAAAACGCCGGGAAAAACAGTTAAAGCGGCAAAATGACTATGTAAGAAAAAATTATGACCGTTTCGGGTTTGCACTTCCTAAAGGCCAAAAAGCTATTATTGAAAACCACTATAAAAACCGGGGTTATAAAAACATAACGGAATATATAAAAGCACTTATTGAAAAAGATATGAACACCCCGGGGAGCTGATCCCGGCGGCCGGAGATATAAAAAACATGATATATTATAGATTTTGTCAGGATGTAAAAATCCCGGCAAAATCTATTTTTTATTTTCTGGATTTTAAAAAATTTTCAAGGGGGTTTTTTATGTCAGATAATACCCAAAAAGACAACGAAAAAAATATTATAAAAGATATTTATAAATACGATAGCAGCAGCCCGGACGATTTGCCACGGGTTGAAGATAGCAACGAAAAATTGTTAAATGATCCCGAATCCCTTTATCAATATTTTTTCGCAGCTGCACAAGAAATTATCAAACGTGAAAATATTACTTATAATGGGTTTAATGATCCTAAAAAAACCGGGGCTATTCTTAGTTATAATCAATTTCGCTATATTTTAACCCGCATTAATGATTTATACATTGCTAATAATCCCGATTTAGTTAAATCTAAGGGGGTTATAAATACTTATACATGGGACTTTACCAAGATAGAAAAATTATATGATGTATATTTAAGGTTATGTAAATATTATAATTATAATTGTACTGTTTCCCCCTTTGTTGCGGATTTTTTGAACATGGACGAACAAAAATTTGCTGACGGGCTAACCGCTGGCAAGAGTGAGAAGCTCAAAAGGATATGGAAAAATGCCCGCGCCGGGTTATTTTCTGACATGGAAAATAGTACAATCCCCTTGCATAGGCTGGCGATTGCTAATAGTGTTTATAAGCTGCCGGAGATGGAAAAACCGACACAAGAAACAACGCCCGCGGCTATGTTGCCGGATTTGTCCGGGTATATTTCACAGCTTGAAACCCCTAAAAGTGGAATTGATCCCGGAAACGAAACAATTTAAAACCATCAAAAACAGGACAAAAACCCAAAAACGCCCATAAAATAAGGGGTTTGAGGGTTTCGGGGTGGTTTCTATTTCTGCGTTAAATTAAAGTTTAACGAAATAATACACGAAAAATTGAAAACAATTCAGGCCCCGGGCGTTGTTTTTGCCGTTTCTGGAATTGACAGGCCCCGGGGGTATATATGCAGCTGCCGGGCTCCCGTACTTAGCCCCCCGCGCCCGATTCACAGAAAAAATACCCATCTCCAGTATTACAGATAACTACTACCGATACACCCAATAAGGATAAAGCTAAAGATATGGGTAATAATGGTACTCCAGATAATGATAGGGATAAATATACCCCTTAGATGTAGTACGTGGATAAATAATACATCCACACTATCTAAAGTAGTAAAGGTGAATATACATACTCTGGAATACGGTATAAGAATGAGCATAACACTACTGTAAGTACAAAGAATATATGATCCTCAACACTACGTTAAGTAAAGTTAGGGAATATATTTACTCCAGACTATGTATTACTTAGGGATAATGGATATAATACTACTTACAGTACAAAGAATAACAGTATATACCACTATTACAGACAAAATATATATATATTAATATAATAATAGAAAATGCCCGGCAGGCCTGTAAATATGTGGTGTTTGAGTGCTACAGATATACCCCTGAGAATCGCCATGATAGGGCAAATTTCGATTTTCAGATTGAAGTCGATAAAATATCCATCTGAGCATCAAAACCCGATTTACGGGCAAAATAGAGTGTTGGCAGAGAAGAGGTGTTAAAGGTATGGCTGATAATAATATCAAGATTGGGTATCTGCCTAAGAAGGGCATAGTCGAAAAGGGATCATATGGGTTAGGACAAAAGTTATCATTAACCCGAAGGGAATTTGAGGACTTTTTGTTGGAGGTAAGTGAATACCCTGACTATAACGAGTATGAAAAGTTTGGCAGGCGATACAAAGTAACCGGGGCGACTATCCGAAATATCCACTCCTTATACATTTGTGCGGGTAGAGATTTAGACAAGCTGGATTTTTGTTCGGAAGAACGCAAGGAGGCAAAGTGTGGAAAAAGCAGGTTTAGTGAAGAAACTAAAGGAATACGAGAATTACCGAATCTCTAACGGATGTGATGAACGTTTGGTTGATGCTATCTGTCTGGCGGTAGATGCAGCAGTAGAAGTAGGAGAACGGGACATAATATTACAGGCTTGCGGATCAGCGTTAAGTATAATCCGGGAATATATTAAAAACACTACAAAGAATACTTTTGAGGTTTTAGAAACGTATTCTCAGGAAATGAAACAGGGATATAAGGTTATAGACCAATACTATGGTGTATTGCATTATGCAGCCCGGTATAGTTTAGATGCCTTTTGTCTGTATGTTGAGAGGAACAGGAAACGCTCGGAACGTTTTTATGAACCGCGCCGGAAAAGACTAAAAGAGTTTGTCATAGCTATTGAGGACTTAGAGTATGACCGTTTGGATGAATTATACCTGCATTGTCCGCCCCGAATCGGCAAAACACAGCTGACCACACTTGCTACGGCATGGCATTGTGCGAGGAATGACGAAAAGGCTAACTTGTATGTCACATACAAAAATTCATTAGGCGGAGCGTTCCTTGACGGTGTTATGGAGATTATCCGTGATCCTACTTACGCCTTTTATGACGTATTCCCGAATGAGAGGATAATACATACTGATAGCGAGGCCCATAAGATGAACATGGGCAGACGTAAGAAATATGCCACATTATCCGGCAAGGGTATGGATTCAGGTCTTAACGGTGAGTTTGATGCGTCCGGGTGGCTGATACTTGACGATTTACATGAGGGTATTCAGGAAGTGCTGAACCCGGAACGATTGGCAAGGGCACAGACGATATTTGACAATAACGTACTCACCAGACGGAAAGCCGGATGTAAGATACTTGGTATCGGTACTATATGGGCGAACTCAGATATATTTAGTGACCGTGAGGAATTTTTGGCTACTAACCCGAAAGCGAAGAAGGTTCGGTGGAGGGTTATCAAGATACCTGCGCTTAATGAAAATGATGAATCGAACTTTGACTATGCTTATGGTGTCGGTTATTCGACAGAGGAATACCACATGACCAGAGCGAAATTTGAGCAGAATGGTGACCTTGCGTCTTGGGAGGCTCAGTTCCAGCAGAATCCTATTGACCGGGAGGGTACGCTTTTCAAGATTGAGGAAATGAAATTCTACAATGGCATACTCCCGGCGGAAGAACCTTTAAAGGTTGTATGTGCGTGTGACGTGGCGTTAGGTGGTGACGATTACCTGTCATTGCCGATTGCATACTGTTATGAGGATGGTTCGGTGTATATTGATGATGTGGTTTATGACAATTCCGAAAAGAAGGTCACTAAACCACAGGTAATAGAGAAGATCATCTACCACCATGTCACGTCCGGCTTTTTTGAGGCTAATCAGGGTGGAGAAGGTTACAAGGATGAAGTTAATGATGAACTGCTTAAAAAGGGGTTAAAGATTAATCTGCAATCAAAGTATGCGCCTACTGACAAACGTAAAGAACAGCGTATCTGGGATAAGGCGGGCAGCATCAGAGAGTATTATTTCCGGGACAGTTCTTGCAGAAGTCCTCAATATCAGAGGTTTATGCACAACCTGTTTAACTTTAACTTTAAACAGCGTGGCAAGAAAGTCCATCAGGATGCTGCCGACAGTTTGGCTACACTTGCTTATTTCCTTGAAGGAACGTGGGGAAATGCCAAAGTTGAAGCGGTAATGAACCCGTTCCGACGGAAACAATATCTTGTATGAGCCGGGCAAGTATACTAAAAAAAATACACAAAATATGCAAAAAGTTCTTGACTTCGCAGATTGAAGCGTTATAGGTAAAATTAGAAAGATATAAAATCTGATATATGCGTCCTACGCAAACTTTAGGGTTTGCGAGGGCGTTTTTTCTTTTAAGGGCAATGGGAGGCGTAATGAACACACGAAGATTTCAGGACTTGGTAAAGGGTCAGTACGGACGGAAAACTGCATATGTTGACTTTTCAGAAGTTACGCCTGAGAACATTCTGAAAATCATAAACAAGGGTGCATCTACGCTGAATTGGAACAGACCCATTATCCGTTACCTACATGATTATTACAAGGGCGATCAGCCTGTATTGTACCGGGATAAGACAATCCGTGATGATGTTAATAATCCCTTGGTAGAGAACCATGCGTTTGAGATTGTCAGTTTCAAGAACGCTCAGACATATGGTGAACCCGTACAGTGCGTCAGCTTAAAGAATGACGAGAAGATAAACAACGGTGTAGACAAACTGAATGACTATCAGACAAATGCAAATAAGCGTGTTGTTGATATTCTGTGCGGTGAATGGACTTCAAGTGTCGGTACAGGATATAAGGCAATCCAGAGAGTTAAAAACAGTACCGTTCCTTACAGACTTATCGCTCCGTCACCCATGAATACGGTAATCGTATATTCGTCAATAACTTTTGAACCGCTTTTAGCTATGCAGCAGTTAAAGGACGAGAACGGAGAGCAGTATTATCAATGTTTTTCTGAGTTTCTGGAATACACTTACAAAGGCGGTAAGGTTTCTCCCGGAACTATCCATGCGTTCGGTGGAATCCCCATAGTCGAATATCCCAACAATGCCGACAGGCTTTCGGACATTGAGTTGGTTATCACTATCCTTGACGGCATCAACGAAACCCAGAGTAACCGTATCGATTCCGTGGCACAGTATGTACAGAGCTGGTTTAAGTTCCTTAACTGTGAGGTTGATGAAGATACCTTCAAGAAAATGAAGATGCAAGGGGCAATCGTTGTCAAGTCAAACAATGGTGACGGCAGGGCAGACGTTGACCTTATATCTCAGGAACTGAATCAGGAAGGTACACAGATAGCCAAAGATGATCTTTGGGATTCGGCTCAGAGTATTCTGGCTATCCCGAACAGGGAAACACAGAACTCCGGCGGCGATACGTCCGGGGCTGTGCAGCTCAGAGCCGGGCATGACCTTGCAAGACAGAGAGCCAACTTAAAAGACCCCTTTGTTATCGCGAGTGACAAACGTTTATGCAAAGTCGCATTAAATATCATCCGTCAGGAAAAGGGTGTGGATGAATGTCCTTTAACTCAGCTTGATTATGACGTACAGATAGTCCACAGCCCGACAGATAACCTTTTGGTCAAGTCAGAAGCCCTTGAAATCCTGTTACGTTCCGGCATACATCCTTTGGTCGCAATCAAGGTTACAGGCCTTTGGGGTGACAGCGAAAAGACTTATATCCAGAGCAAACCTTATCTGGATGCCTTATGGAAGTCATTAGATAAAGTGATAGAGCAGGAGAATCTGCAGAAACAGCTTATCGAAGCTCAAAAGCTCTTAAAGGAGCGTGACCTGAATGGCGGCGAGAACGTTTGATGAATTAAAAATCATCCGGCAGGAGATTGATGATGCGTATATCCGAAGGATAATTACTGAGGATTACGAGAAAATGGACTTGGATGAAGAAGATAGACAGAAACGTATCAAGACCTGTTGTGAATTTGAACGTGCGGTAAGAAATCTCTTTATGCTTATTGTTGCCGGAGAGATTACAGAAGAAGAAAGTGTCAGGCGGTTAAATAATGATTACACCCGGATTATCGGCGGTGAGTATCTGACTATATTTACAGATATATACAATCATCTGAAACCTATAATCACCGTAATCTTTATGAATCTGGATTCGATTTTTATGACCTCAGCCAAACATAGCGTTGACATAGCAGAATCAGAGGTTAATGCTGTTGCGAACCATAATGGGATGTTGTCAGCTTACGAAAATGGACACACTGAAAAATTATGGGTGCCGCAGATGGATAATGCCGTTAGAGATTCACACGCAATGATGGCAGGTGTAAAAGTAGGGATTTTAGATTACTTTTCAGTTGGAGGGATAAAACTCCTTTATCCAAATGATTGGAAAAGTGTTGAAGAACAGGGGGCAACTACAATGGCTAAGAAACAGATTTGTGGCTGTAGGTGTTCTGTTCAATATATGTGATATTAATTTGACCTATAAAGGTCAGTTAATAAATATAGCAGCTATGCGATAAATAGCAGACCCGGAGCGGAGAGAACCGTGTTAAAAAACGTGGGAGGAAGGAATCAATATGACAAGAGAACAGGCAAAGGCGGCAATGGTTGGCTTAGGTGTAGCTGAACCTAATGAGGATCAGATTACAGCTTTTTTAAACCAGATTAATGGGGCTGTTAAATCCGAGAGGGACAGAGCTGAAAGATACAAGGCTGAGGCTGACAAGGTAACAGACTTACAGGCTCAGTTGGACGAACTTAACAATAAGGGTTTGTCTGATGTGGAAAAAGCTAATAAGGCTACGGAAGCTGCGAATAACCGTATAGCGGAGTTGGAGAAATCTCTCAAAACTATGCAGACACAGAAAGAGTTGGCTGCTCTTGGCATTACAGGTGAAGATGCTGATAAGTTCTTTAACGAGGATGGCAGTCTTAACTTCACTACTCTTGGTCAGATATTGACCACTAAAGAAAAGAACGCCGCAGCCGCAAAAGAAGCCGAACTTGCAGGAAAAGCAAACAATCCCGGTGGAAGTAATGGCGGTGGCGAACCTGAAAAATCTGTAGCCGAAACCTATGCTGAGGGTTATGCAAAGCGTATGACCGAAGGCGGTAAGGCACAGGGTGATGCAATGGCATCATACTTAAAATAATCCGAAAGAGAGGAAAAAGATTATGAATTTCACTTCAAACGCAGT
>Ga0310696_10008769_pt1 | contig 11767 bp, 6 predicted proteins | sample AusTroGonzalo_MG_4_FD_203885 | JGI IMG/M metagenome (GOLD analysis project Ga0310696, IMG submission 203885) | Bovine rumen microbial communities from tropical cattle in Woodstock, Queensland, Australia - Gonzalo_02 (v2) (version 2) | ecosystem: Host-associated > Mammals > Digestive system >...
GGTTCCGGAAACGAAGAGCATGCCGGAGCCGCTCATAAAGCTGAGAACGGGAACGGGAAAGGATTCCACCAGGGAGCGGAGATCGGTTTCCTGCTGAATGGTGAGGGCGGGGGCGGCGGAGAGCGGCGGCGAAGACGCGGCGGGCTCCTTCTCCTCCGGCTGGGGCTGGGAAAGAACCAGGAGGGCGCCGCACAGGACAATGAGGGACACGGAGAGCAGGGAAACAAACACCTTCAGGATGATCCGGAGAGTATGATTCTGCCGGGCCACGGGCGCCTCCTTTCCCCGAGACTTTCCCAAAGAGCAATCACGGAAAGAATCGGAACGGTTATGACGTTATTATACCGGGGGCTATAAAGCCTGTCAAACCGGGGACAAAAGACGGGAGAACCCGCGGAATGGCCGAAAAACTTGCTTCCGGGGGAAATCCGATGTAAAATAAGACATTACTGGAGGGATCGGGAATGAAGGTTCGTCTGAGGATCCGCAGAGGGCTGAGCCTGGCGGCGGCGATGGCGCTGGCCATGGGGAGCGCGGCGGCAGGGGAAGCGACCCTGGAGGTGCGCAGTCTGGAGCTGGCGGGAAGCCGGATTTCCTTTCCGGCGGTGAGCGGGATGGAAGACGCGGCGCTGGAAAAGCAGGTGAATGAGCAGATTCAGGCGGATCTGCGGGTAACGGATTTCCTGCAGCGGATGAACGCCCTGATCTCCGATGAGAAGCGGAGTCTTTCCGCGGAATGGGACGGGATCCTGGCGGGAGAAATCCTGAGCGGATGCCTGGACGCGGAGGGGGCGGCGGAAACGCTGCGGAACACCCAGCTGTGGACCTGGACAAACGTGGATCTCCGGGACGGGCACGAGATTCTTTTCGGGGAGCTTTTTTCAGACGAGGAAGCAGCCCGGGAGGGAATCGAAGGCTATCTGGAGGAAGAGGCGGCGCCGGAGATGAGCGCGCACCTGCAGAACAGCGAAGTGACCCCCCTGCCGGAGGGATTCCGGATCGGGGAAACCGGAGTGACGCTGCTGTATCCGGGAGAACAGCTGAACACGCTGAGCGGCAGATCCGGAGAGATCCGGATCGGATGGAACGAGATCCGGGAATGGGTGGACTGGTCGGAGGACGGGATTCCGGCGCGGATCGGCGCAGGGAAGATGGCGGCGATCACGGAGGAAAGCGGAGAGCGGATCCGGGAGATGACGGAGAAGGGTGAGATCCCGGAGATTCCGGCCAGGCTAGGAGACAGCGCGGCGGAGCTGACGGAGAAATATCACCTGCTGACGGATCCGGACGAGTATGCCGGAGGGCGGATGTTTGCCCTGGAAGGCGGGGCGTTCCGGGAGGTCTGGATTCTTTCGGACGCGGTGAGCTCCACCTGGGAGGAGAGCCGGGTGCAGGGGATCCGGATGGACCGGGGATGCGCCTGGGGGCTGTGCATCGGGGAGACGGCGCAGGAAGAATGGCGGCGGATCCTGGGGGAGCCGGAATACACGGTGGAGATGGATCCGGACACGGCGGAAGCCTACCGGATGGAACCCGGCACAAGCGATTATTATGAGTTCGGCGGGAACCGGCTGCAGCTGCACTGCGACGGGGAAGGCCGGCTGATCAGCCTGGTGCTGACAGAATAAGGAAAAGACGGAGGAAGAAATGGCTCAACAAGGCGGCAAGAGGAAACAGGCGCCGGCTTACTCGGCGGACACGATGGCCCTGCGATACATTGCAGGGCTTGCGCTGGCCGCGCTGGGCGTCATGATCTTCATGGCGGTGGATCTGGGGATGCGCGGGAATATCTTTGACGGGCTGCGGCAGGCAGCCTTCGGCGCGACGGGAAACATGGCCTATATTCTGGCGGCGCTGCCGGTATGGGCCGGGGCGCTGGTGATCTGGTCGGCCCAGAGAAAACCGCCGGTGAAGCCCTGGATTTTCGCGATGCTGAGCTTTACGGGGATCTGCGCATTTCTCGTTCTGATCAGCAAAACATCGAGCTCGGATTATCTGACCTATCTGGAGGCAAGAGGAGGCGCCGGATGGGGGCAGGCGATCCGGAACGGATACGAGATGAAAGCAAGCGGCGGCGCACTGGGCGTGATTTTTGCCTGGCCGCTGTGGCGCCTTTCGCCGGCGCTGGGGATCCTGCTGTATCTGGCAGGGACGATTTTCTGCCTGCTGATGATCTTCAACCTGACGCCGGCGCGGATTCGGGCCATTGTGACGGGACAGGCGGGACGCTTCCGGGAGCAGAAGCAGGAGGAGCGGAGAATCGCCGAAGAACAGCAGATGGCCTGGCAGCAGCAACAGGCGATGCAGCAGGCGGCCTGGCAGCAACAGCAGGCCTACATTCTGCAGCAACAGCAGCAGGAGCAGTACCGGCAGCAGCAGATGGCCCAGGCGCAACAGGCGCAGCAGATGCCGCAGCAGCCGGTGATGCCGGCGGGAAACCAGGGCCGGGGCGGAAACAGCCCGGGCATGCAGAGCGTGGCAAACTGGCAGGAACAGCTGACCACCGCGCAGACGGCCGCGGTTGCGGCGGGCGTACATGAAAGCCGGATCTTCGGAAAGAAACAGGCGGCGGCGGAGAAACCGGGCCGGGGATGGAAGAGCCGGATTTTCAGCAAAAAGGAAGAGGAATACGACGGACTGGTGGGAGCGCAGGAAGAAGAAACGCCCGCGCAGCAGCCCCGGAAACCGGCGCGCCGCACAGCGGCCAGCGGCGGAATTGCCAGCCCGGAGACGAAATGGAACATCGGCACGGAGGAAGAGGCGCCGGCACAGCCCGGGCGGCCGACGCGGAAGACGGCGGAACCCGCCGTTCAGACGTGGATGGATCCCGAACCGGCGGCGGAACCGCAGACAAAGACGGCGGAAGTCCGGATTCCGGAAAGCCGGAACCGGGATGCCTACCGGCGGCCGGAGGATCGGGAGGACAACCGGAAACAGGAGAACCGGGACGCTTACCGCCGGCCGGAGGACCGGCAGAAACCGGACAGCCGGGAGGCTTACCGGCGGCCTTCCGAGGCGGCGGAACAGGAATCGGAAAAGACCAGGACGCAGCCCCGGCAGCCGGCAGCGGCGGCGGGACGATCCAGCGCGCCGGTGAAGGCGCCGGCGGTGCAGCAGGAGATCGGAAAGGAAGCGTATACGCCGGAGCTGAAACTGACCCCCAGCGAGAAGGCGCCCGGCAGCCGGGAGGCGGAGGAATGGATCCCCATTCCCTACAACTTCCCGCCGATCACGGATCTGGCGCCGGCCAAGGGGCTGGCGGAGGATACCTCGGCGGAGGATGCCATGCGGTCGCGGAAACTGGAGGAGACGCTGGCGAGCTTCAAGGTGCAGGCCCGGGTGGTGAACGTGACCCACGGGCCGGCGATCTCCCGGTTTGAGATGGAGCTGGCCGCGGGGACGAAGGTCAACAAGGTGGCGGAACTGGAGAAGGACATTGCCTACGGCATGGAGGCTACCTCCATCCGGATCGAGGCGCCGATCCCGGGGAAGAGCCTGGTGGGCGTGGAAGTGCCGAACCGGAAGGTGGCCACGGTGACGCTGCGGGAAGTGCTGGAAAGCGAAAAGATGCAGAACGCTAAATCCCTGCTGACGGTAGCCCTGGGCAAGGACATCGCGGGGACGCCCATCGTATGCGATCTGGCGAAGATGCCCCATATGCTGATCGCCGGACAGACGGGCAGCGGTAAATCCGTATGCATCAACGCGATCATCAACAGCCTGCTGTACCGGGCGGGCCCGGATGAGGTGAAGCTGATCCTGGTGGATCCGAAGGTGGTGGAGCTGCAGTGTTACAACGGGATACCGCATCTGCTGATCCCGGTGGTCAACGATCCGCACAAGGCGGCGGCGGCCCTGGCCTGGGCTGTGGCGGAGATGATGGAACGGTATGACAAGTTTGCCGAGCGGAAGGTCCGGAACCTGGAAGGGTACAACGCGGGACTGAAACAAAACGAGAAGCCCATGGCCCGGATCGTGATCATCATCGACGAGCTGGCGGACCTGATGATGGTATGCAAGAAGGACGTGGAAGAGTATATCTGCCGGCTGACGCAGCTGGCGCGGGCGGCGGGAATACACCTGATCGTGGCGACGCAGCGGCCCTCGGTGGACGTGATTACGGGACTGATCAAGGCCAATATCCCGAGCCGGATCGCCTTCAAGACGGCAAGCTATGTGGACAGCCGGACGATCCTGGACCGGAACGGGAGCGAGCAGCTGCTAGGCTGGGGCGACATGCTGTACCTGCCCACGGGGAGCTTTGCCCCGACGCGGGTACAGGGCTGCTTCCTGAGCGACGAGGAAGTGAACCGGATCGTGACCCATGTGCGGGAGGCGAATCCCAGCACGTATGACCCGGACATCCTGGAACGGGTGGAAGAGATCGCCAGCGGCGGAAACACCGAGAGCACCGGTGCGGACATGATCGGCGGAAACGGCGACATGGGCGGCGGAGACGGAAACCTGTTTGAGCAGGCGGTGGAATACGCGATCCAGGACGGACAGATTTCCACCAGCACGCTGCAGCGGCGGCTGAAGATCGGCTATGCCCGGGCAGGGAGGCTGACAGACGAGATGGAGGAGCGGGGGATCGTGGCAGCCAAGGACGGCAGCAAACCCCGGAAGTGCCTGATCACCCGGGAAGAATGGGACGAAATGAAGAAAATGACGGAAGGAATGGCATAGGCCGTGGCAAACCTGAAGGACTACATGGCATGGCGGGGTGAATTCTCCCTGGAGGTGAGCCCCTGGAACGAGATCGACGGGCTGCTGATGGCGGTGCTGAGCTATCTGAACTTTCACGGAATCGCGGACGCCCGGGGGTGGACGCTGCGGGAGGCAAAACGGATCGAGCTGCTGAAGGAAAGCCCGGACGAAAGCTTTCCGCCCCGGAAGGAACTGTTCGAGGCCATGGCGGACAGCAACCGGTTCGGAGAGAGCCGGCTGCACCACTTCATCGCTTTGACGGACGAGAAGATGAGCATGCAGTTTTCCGCCATGTGCATAGACCTGCCGGACGGAACGATGGGCGTCTTATTCAGGGGAACGGACAATACCCTGATCGGCTGGCGGGAGGATTTCAACATGGCCTTCCAGACCCGGGTGCCGGCCCAGGAAGCGGCAGGCTACTATCTGGCCCGGGCAGCCCGGGTGTCGGACCGGCCGCTGCGGCTGATCGGCCACAGCAAGGGCGGAAACCTGGCGGTATACGCGGCGGCGGGGTTGGAGAAGGACGTGCAGGACCGGATTGAAAGCATCTGGAGCTACGACGGGCCGGGGATGAACCAGGAGATGGCCCAGACCGAGGGCTTTCTGCGGATCCGGGAGCGGATCCGCTCCTATATCCCCCAGACCAGCATCATCGGCCTGCTGATGGAATACTACCGGCCCTATACGGTGGTCCGGTCTACGGCCAGCGGGATCGCGCAGCATGATCCCCTGAGCTGGCAGGTTTACGGCGGGCACTTTGAGGAGATGGACAGCATCGACCGGACGGCCAGCCTGACCTGCGAGACGCTGCACGAGTGGCTGGCGAACAGCACGCCGGAGCAGCGGGGGGCCTTTGTGGACGCGCTGTTCCAGCTGGCCGACAGCACGAAGGCGACCCGGATGAGCGAACTGCTGAACGAAAAATTCCGGAGCCTGGTCAAGATGGTAAACAACCGGAAGGACATCGATCCGGAGACGCGGCGGGTGTTCAACCGGCTGGTGGCCCAGGCGGTTTCGCTGGGATTCGGAAACATGGTGGAACGGGTGCGGGGAAGGAGCGATCCGGACGGCCCGGGTGAATGGCGGACCATCGATCCGGAGGACTGGAAAAAATTTATTGAAACGGAGAAAACCGAGACAACAGAGGCTCCGGCGGAAGAAATCAGGCCTGAAAAAAGAAAACGGGGGAGAAGAAAGTCAAAAACCGGCCTTGACAAGACCGCCGGCATGTGATAAAAGAATACCGGTACCGATCTTTAAGGCGATACTGAGATATCGGCAAGAGCGGACGGGAGGCGTATGCCGCAGAGCGCGGCAGGCGCACCGAAGGATGCAATCCGACTCTGCCGGGATCCGGCAGAGTTTTTTTATCGAAAGGAAAGCGCGATGACAGCAGGCAGGAACATCCTCCCGGGGCAGGAGAACAAACAGTTGATCCGGAAAGAGCGGGACGTGTTTCTTTTTCCCGGTTTCTGCGACGTGCATGTGCACCTGCGGGAGCCGGGATTTTCTTATAAGGAAACGATGATCAGCGGCAGCCGGGCAGCAGCGAGGGGCGGATACACGACGGTGTGCGCGATGCCGAACCTGAACCCGGTGCCGGACAGCCTGGAGCACCTGGCGGAGGAGGAAAGGCTGATCCGGGCGGCGGGGGGGATTACGGAGATTTGCCCCTACGGCGCACTGACCGTCGGGGAAAAGGGACAGGAAGCGGCAGATCTCGAGGGAATGGCGGACCGGGTGATCGCCTTTTCAGACGACGGGAAGGGCGTGCAGAGTGAAAGCATGATGCGCAGCCTGATGGAGCGGTGCCGGAAGCTGGGAAAAATCCTGGCGGCCCACTGCGAGGACGAAAACCTGGTGCGGGGCGGATACATCCATGACGGAAGATATGCCCGGGAGCATGGACACAAGGGAATCTGCTCCGAGAGCGAATGGGGTCCCATTGCCCGGGATCTGCGGCTGGCCCGGGAAACGGGGTGCGCATATCACGTATGCCACATCAGCTGCCGGGAAAGCGCTGACCTTATCCGGCAGGCAAAGAAGGACGGGGTGGACGTAACCTGTGAAACAGGGCCCCACTACCTGCTGCTGGACGAGGAATGCCTGGAGGAGGACGGCCGGTTCCGGATGAATCCGCCGCTGCGGAGCCGGGAGGACCGGGAAGCGCTGACGGAAGCGCTGCTGGACGGTACGATCGACATGATCGCCACGGATCACGCGCCCCACAGCGCGGAGGAGAAGAGCCGGGGGCTGGCGGGAAGCGCCTTCGGCGTGGTCGGACTGGAATGCGCCTTCCCGGTGCTCTATACGGGACTGGTGAGGACGGGGCTGATCAGCCTGGAGCGGCTGATTGAACTGATGGCGGTTGCTCCCCGGGAACGGTTCGGAATCCCGATGCGGGAGGAGGATCGGACGGAATGGGATCTGGGGCGAACATACCGCATCGATCCGGAGGAATTCCTGAGCCTGGGGCGGGCGACGCCCTTCGCGGGAACGGAAGTATACGGCCGATGCCTGCGGACGGTGCACGGCGGACGGACGGTTTACGAAGAAAGGACGGAGGAAAAGTAACATGGCGAAGCGGACAGACGTGAAGAAGGTACTGATTATCGGCAGCGGCCCCATCGTGATCGGGCAGGCGGCGGAATTCGACTACGCCGGAACCCAGGCCTGCCTGGCCCTGAAGGAAGAGGGATACGAGGTGGTGCTGTGCAACTCGAACCCGGCGACCATCATGACGGACACATCCATCGCGGACAAGGTCTACATGGAACCGCTGACGCTGGAGTACATCGCCAAGATTCTCCGGTATGAACGGCCGGACGCCATCGTGCCCGGGATCGGCGGGCAGACGGGACTGAACCTGGCGATGCAGCTGGAACGGAAGGGCGTGCTGAAGGAATGCGGCGTGGAGCTGCTGGGCACCAGCAGCCGGAGCATCGAGCGGGCGGAGGATCGGGAGCTGTTCAAGGAGATGTGCGAGTCCATCGGCGAACCGGTGATTCCCAGCCAGATCACCTACAGCCTGGAAGAGGCGAAAAAGGCGGCAGGGGAGATCGGGTATCCGGTGGTGCTGCGGCCGGCTTTCACCCTGGGCGGCACCGGCGGCGGATTTGCCAACAACGAGAAGGAGCTCATTGAGATCGGCACCAACGCCTTCCGGCTGAGCCCGGTGCACCAGGTGCTGATCGAGAAGAGCGTGCGCGGATACAAGGAGATCGAGTTTGAGGTCATGCGGGATTCGAATGACCGGGCGATCACCATCTGCGGGATGGAAAACGTGGACCCGGTGGGCGTGCATACAGGGGACAGCGTGGTGGTGGCCCCGATCCTGAGCCTGAACGAGCACGACCTGAAGATGCTGAACGACAGCGCCATCAAGATTATCCGGGAACTGCAGATCGAAGGCGGGTGCAACGTGCAGTTCGCGCTGAACCCGGAGAGCAGCGAATACTTCCTGATCGAGGTGAACCCCCGGGTGAGCCGGTCCTCGGCCCTGGCCAGCAAGGCCAGCGGATATCCCATCGCCCGGGTGACGGCGAAGATCGCCCTGGGGATGAGCCTGGAGGAGATCCCGGTGGCCGGCGGAAACGCCGCCATGGAGCCTTCGCTGAACTACATCGTGGCGAAGTTCCCCCGGTTCCCCTTTGACAAATTTACCAGCGCCAGCACCCAGCTGGGTACCCAGATGAAGGCCACGGGCGAAGTCATGGGCATTGGCAGCACCCTGGAGGAATGCATGCTCAAGAGCGTGCGGAGCCTGGAGACGGGCGTATGCCATCTGCACCTGGCAAAGTTCGACACTATGCCGACGGAGGAGCTGCTGGAATACGTACGGGAGTTCCGGGCGGATACGCTGTACGCGGTAACGGAGCTGCTGCGGCGGGGAGAGCCTGTTCGCAAGGTGCATGAGATTACCATGATCACGGAGCTCTTCCTCGAGAGCCTCCTGAAGATCACGAAGATGGAGGAAAAGCTGAAGGCCCGGAAGATGGATCCGGAGATTCTGCGGGAAGCGAAGATCATGGGCTTCGGGGACGAGACCATCGGAAAGCTGTGGGGCGTGAAAGACACGGAGGTCTATGCCCTGCGGAAAGAAAAGGGTATCGTACCGGTATTCCGGATGGTGGATACGCTGCATACGGGGAAATACATTGCCTATCTGTACTCCAGCTACAGCGGAAAGAACGATTCCATCCTGACGGAGAAGAAGAAGATCGTGGTGCTGGGGGCCGGGCCCATCCGCATCGGCCAGGGCGTAGAGTTCGACTACTCCACGGTGCACGCGGTGCAGACCATCCGTCGGGCCGGCTACGAGGCGATCATCATCAACAACAACCCGGAGACGGTTTCCACGGACTACACCACGGCGGACAAGCTTTACTTTGAGCCCCTGACGCCGGAAGACGTGATGGCGATCATCGACTTTGAAAAGCCGGAGGGGGTTATCGCTTCCCTGGGCGGACAGACGGCGATCAACCTGGCGCAGCCGCTGATGGACCGGGGCGTGCGGATCATCGGCACGGACTGCGAGGCCATCGAACGGGCGGAGAACCGGGACAGCTTTGAGAAGATCATGCTGGATCTGAACATTCCCCAGCCCAGGGGCCAGGCGGTGACCCGGATCGAGGACGGCGTGAAAGCGGCGGCGGAGATCGGATACCCGGTGCTGGTGCGGCCCAGCTTCGTGCTGGGAGGAAGGGCGATGCAGATCGTGGGCGACGAGGAGCAGCTGCGTCACTACCTGAAGACGGCGGTGGAGATCGACACGGACAAGCCCGTGCTGGTGGACAAATATATCCGGGGCAAAGAGGTGGAAGTGGACGCCATCTGTGACGGACGGGACGTGTTTGTGCCGGGAATCATGGAACTGGTGGAACGGACAGGCATCCACAGCGGAGACAGTATCTCGGTCTATCCGACCTTCTCCATCAGCAACAAGGTCAAGGGAATCATCCTGCAGTACGCGAAGAAACTCGGCCTGGGGATCGGGATCATCGGCCTGTACAACATCCAGTTCATCGTGGATGAAAAGGAGGATGTCTACATTATCGAGGTGAACCCCCGGAGCAGCCGGACGGTACCCTTCCTGAGCAAGGCCACGGGGTATTCCCTGGCGGACATTGCCACGGAGGTGATCCTGGGGAAGAGCCTGAAGGAACAGGGATTCTTTGACCTGTATCCGGAGGAAAAGAAGCGGTTCTATGTAAAGGTGCCGGTGTTCAGCTTCAACAAGATCAAGGGTCTGGATGCCTACCTGAGCCCGGAGATGAAGAGCACGGGAGAGGCCATCGGATATGATGACAAGCTGAACCGGGCGCTGTACAAGGCGCTGCAGGCCGGAGGTACCCGGCTGCAGAACTACGGTACCGTGCTGGCCACCATCGCGGATCGGGACAAGGAGGAAGCGCTGCCCCTGATCCGGAGATTCTACAACCTGGGATTCAACATCGAGGCCACCAGGGGAACCGCCCGGTTCCTGAAGGAGCACGGAATCCGGACTCATGCCATGCTGAAGATCAGCCAGGGTTCCGACGAGATCCTGGACAGCATCCGCCAGGGCCATGTAGCCTACATCCTGAACACCCGGGAGATCGGCGAGGCGGAAAGTATGAGCGACGGCCTGCAGATCCGCCGCTGCGCCACGGAGAACAACGCCACCATCTTCACCAGCCTGGATACAGTGCGGGTGCTGCTGGATGTGCTGGAGGAAACCACCCTGACCATTTCCACCATCGACGTCTGAGCAGGAAGGAGGGCCCATGAACCAGCAAATCCTGACGGTTGCCCAAAACATCTCTCTGACGGACACGGTATATAAACTCATCCTGGAATCTCCCTTTCTGGAGGAACATCGCCCGGGCCAGTTCGTGAACATCCGGCTGCCCGGCCTGTACCTGCGCCGGCCGATCTCGGTGTGCGACTCGGAAAAAGGCCGTCTCATCCTTCTTTACAAAACGGTGGGGAAGGGTACAGAGGCCCTGAGCCGCATGGTGAAGGGCGAGAAGCTGGATGTGCTCACCGGCCTGGGGAACGGATACAACATGCAAAAAGCCGGTGATCATCCCCTGCTGCTGGGCGGCGGCGTGGGGATTCCCCCGCTGTACCTGCTGGCGAAAAAGCTGCGGGAGGCGGGGAAGGATGTGACCGCCGTACTGGGCTTCAATACGAAGCGGGAGATTTTCGGAGAGGATGATTTCCGGGATCTGGGCTGCCGGGTCACGGTGACCACGGCGGACGGCAGCTATGGCACGAAAGGTTTTGTCACCGACGCCCTGCCGGAAAACTACACCTACTTTTACACCTGCGGTCCGGAGCCCATGCTGAAGGCGGTATACCGGAAGACGGCGACCTCCGGAGAGTTCAGCCTGGAGGAGCGCATGGGCTGCGGCTTCGGCGCCTGCATGGGATGCAGCTGCAAAACCGTTACGGGACAGAAACGGATCTGCCGGGAGGGCCCGGTGCTGGAAAAGGAGGAGATCCTGTGGGCAGACTGACGACAATCCTGTGCGGAATCGAACTGGACAACCCGGTGATCCCCGCCAGCGGGACATTCGGCTACGGATACGAGTTCGCCCAGTGGTACGACATCAACAAGCTGGGGACCTTTTCCTTCAAGGGAACCACAAAGGATCCCCGCTTCGGGAATCCTACGCCCCGGATCGCGGAATGCCCGGCGGGAATGATCAACGCGGTGGGGCTGCAGAACCCGGGCGTGGAAAAGGTGATCGCCGAAGAGTTGCCGAGACTGAGGGAAGTCTTCCATAAAAAAGTCATGGCCAACGTCAGCGGATTCAGCGTGGAGGACTATGCGCTGACCTGCGAGAGACTGGACGGGGAGGAGCAGGTGGGCTGGCTGGAGGTGAACATCTCCTGCCCCAATGTTCATGGGGGCGGGATGAGCTTCGGGACGGATCCGGAAGCGGCCGCGGCGGTGACAAAAGCCGTGAAGGCGGTGACGCGCAAACCCGTCCTCATGAAGCTGAGCCCCAATGTGACGGACATTACGGTGATCGCGAAAGCCTGCGAGGACGCGGGAGCGGACGGCCTGAGC
>Ga0310696_10008770_pt1 | contig 11766 bp, 7 predicted proteins | sample AusTroGonzalo_MG_4_FD_203885 | JGI IMG/M metagenome (GOLD analysis project Ga0310696, IMG submission 203885) | Bovine rumen microbial communities from tropical cattle in Woodstock, Queensland, Australia - Gonzalo_02 (v2) (version 2) | ecosystem: Host-associated > Mammals > Digestive system >...
AGAACAACTGCCTGAAGTACCAACGAAAAACATCCTGACGGAGCCTGTAAACCGCAACACGGCACCATCTGTGGCCTGGGCTGGCGTATGCATCCATCGCGAATGCCATGATGCCAACATTGTGGTGGTGCCATCAGACCAGGTGATTGTCAACGAGGAAGCCTTCCGAAAGAATGTGAACGACGGTCTGCGTTTTGTCAGCGGAAACAATCTCATGCTGACTATGGGCATCAAGCCTTCACGCCCTGAACCAGGCTATGGCTATATACAAATAGGTGAATCGAGCCTCTTCACTGGCATCAACAAGGTGCAGTCGTTTACAGAGAAGCCAGAGCGCGAGTTTGCCACGATGTTTATGAAAAGCGGCGAGTTTCTGTGGAACACGGGTATGTTCCTCTGTAACGCCAACTTTATGCACGACTTCTTCATCGATGTCATCAAGGACATGCCCTATCGCATGGCCAACCTGCTAAATATCGACTCGGCAGAGGAACGCCAACAGTATGTCATTGACCACTATCCTGCCTACCCCAACCTGTCTATGGACAAGGCCGCACTCGAGATGTGCGACAATGTCTATGTCATGCAGTGTGACTTCGGATGGGCCGATCTGGGCACCTGGCACGCTGTCTATGAGTGTATGCAGAAGCAGAAGAACGACAACGTGGTTATCGACTCTGAGGTGATGATGGAAGACTGCAAAGGCAACATCATCAAACTGCCCAAAGGACATGTGGGCGTCATCAACGGCCTGGAAGGTTATATTGTGGCCGAGGAAGGCGACGTCCTATTAATATGCAAAAAGAGCGACTCATCGTCGCTCATTCGCAAGTATGTCAATGAGATTGGCATACGCTATGGTGAAAAGTATATTTAGCCCTTGAAAGCTGCAAATATCTTATCAGCAATCTGCTGCATTTCCTCATTGGGGAGATGCAGCTTTTCTTTGTGGAAGTCCACATCGCCCTCGCTGTTCATCGGAATCAGATGAATATGCGCATGGGGCACCTCAAGACCCAGCACCACCTGAGCCACCTTCTTGCAGGGGAATGACTTTTTCAGAGCCACAGCCACCTGCTTGGCAAAGAGTTGGAACTCAGCCAGTTCTTCGTCATCCATGTCGAAGATATAGTCCACCTCGCGACGGGGGATGACCAACGTATGGCCTTTGGCCACGGGATTGATATCGAGGAAGGCATAGAACTTATCGTTCTCTGCACACTTGTAGCTGGGAATCTCGCCAGCAGCAATCTTACTGAAAATATCCATTGCTTTTCTTCTTTTATCCAACAGTAATCTTCTCGATGCGAAGCTTGATGGTGCCACGTGGAATCTTCACCTCCACCTCGTCGCCCACCTTGTGGTTCAGCAAGCCCTGGGCAATAGGCGTCTGGATAGAAATCTTGCCCTCGCGCAGGTTAGCCTCACTCTCACTCACGATTGTATAGGTCATGCGAGCCTTGTTGGCCAGATTGGTCATCTCCACCTTCGACAGAATCTGAACAGAGTCTGTGCTCAGACGTGACGTATCTACTATCTTGGCCTCGCTGATAGCAACCTTCAGCTGGTTAATCTTCGATTCCAGATGAGCCTGAGCCTCCTTGGCAGCCTCGTACTCACTATTCTCACTCAGGTCGCCCTTGTCGCGTGCCTCTGCGATGGCGGCCGATGCCTTTGGGCGCTCAACACCCTCTAAATGTTTCAGTTCGGCTATGAGTTTATCATAGCCCTCTTGTGACATGTATGCCATATCTTTCTTAAAATTTAAATTATTATTCTTAGTTATTTTCCTTAGTCGCAAAAAAGAAAGAATCCCGACCATTCTCTCAGAGTCGGAATCCTCGTTATCTCTATAATTGCTCTTTTCTGCGTACTTAGACGGTGCAAAGATAACCCTTTTTTCTGAACCGACCAAATAATTTGACCAAAAAGTTTTGTTAGTCTCACGTCTTCTTTGTAACTTTGCAACCAGAAACTAACTACTATTCCAAGCATGAAACACCTATTTACGATAGCTATTTCTCTGTTGGCCTTTATAACAACAGCCAGTGCACAGACAGAACAAGAAAACGCACCGCTTAAGGCAACGTCCAAGAGACGCGTGTCTGTTCACGACCCATCGGTGGTGTATAATCCCACAAGCAAACGCTATTATATCTTTGGTTCCCACAAGGCAGGAGCCTATACCACCGACAAGATGAACTGGACTCAGGCCAACCCCAAATGGAAAGTGGGGTCAAACAACAATGCTCCCAACAATAAGGCCTTTGTGACACCAGCCGTCAAGAAAGTGAAGAAAGGTGGTGTGGAGGTGGACTTCCCTGCTTTCAATGCGATGGATTGGGCAGGCCGTACCGATGCCAGCTACAACATTGACGGCAACATGTGGGCCCCCGATGTTATCTGGAACCCCACGATGAACAAGTGGTGCATGTATCTCAGTATCAATGGCGACCAGTGGCACTCAAGCATCATCCTACTCACGGCCGACAACATCACCGGTCCCTATCTGTATCAAGGTCCTATCGTTATCAGTGGTTTCGACAATGGTGACCACACCTTTAAGGATACTGACGTGGAACTGGTGCTGGGCACACTCAACACCCTCCCCTCGCGCTATAATGGCACTTGGGCCACCACAGGCAAGCCTAGTCTGCCAAACAACATTGACCCCTGCGTATTCTATGACGAGGAAGGTAAGTTGTGGATTGCTTACGGCTCGTGGTCAGGTGGCATCTTCATGCTGGAACTTGACGAGGAGACAGGTTTGCGCGACTACGACGTGACCTATACCACCAGCGACGGAGACCCCTACTTTGGCAAACGCATCGCCGGCGGCTATTACGTTTCAGGCGAAGGACCATACATAGAGCATATCGGTAACTACTACTATCTCTTTATGAGTTATGGTTTCTTCTCACCAGACGGTGGCTACGAGATGCGAGTCTTCCGCTCCACCAAGCCTGACGGTCCCTATAAAGACGCCTCAAACCGATCGGCCATCTTCTCATCTTATGTGATGAACTATGGTACTGGCAGCAGCGACACACGTGGCACAAAACTCATGGGTGCCTATAATCTTTGGGGAGAACAGACGGTGGGCGAGTGTGCACAAGGCCACAACTCTATCATCGCAGCGCCAGACGGACGCACCTATCTGATTTATCACACCAAGTTTAACAATGGTACCATCTATCATGAGGTGCGCACCCATCAGGTCTTCGTCAACAAAGACAGTTGGCTGGTGGTCGCCCCATTTGAATATAACGGAGAGACCATCACAGACGAACAGATTGCTACGACCCAGCCATTCACCAAGGAAGAACTGGCCGGCACTTACAGTCTGCTGATACATAAATACAAGATGGACTACCAGAACATGGAAGAAGTGACACCCATTAGCATCACCCTTTCTACCGACGGAAAGATAAGCGGCGACAAGACTGGTACATGGAGTATCGAGGAAGGCACAGGCTATATCAAACTGACCGTTGGTGGCGTGGCCTATAACGGCGTGGTGTTCGAGGAAAAGATGGATGGAGTGAACGCCAACGTCATCAGCATCACAGCCATCGCCAAGACAGGTGTCAGCATCTGGGCCTACAATCCGACGTTGCCCACCACAGCCATCAAGGACATTCAGACCTCGAATGCTCTTAAGGATGCTTGGCACACCCTTGATGGACGTCGCCTCAACAGCGAGCCCACAACAAAGGGACTCTATATCAGGAATGGAAAGAAAATACTGGTAAGATAATTATTCGCTCGGCCTGCAGGGACGCATGCCAGAGCAAGTATTATCCATTCTTTACAGCAAGTCCAAACAACGTTCAATGAATATGCCGCAGCAGCGATCTTCCACATCGCGGTTGCGGTATATCATTTCCCGTACCACATCCATCGCCTGACGGGTGCTGGCAGAGAGCGATTCCTGCTTCATCAGATGTCCAATGAGCACAGCCGAGAAGATGTCACCCGTGCCATGATACAATCCAGGAATCTCGTCGTAGTCGTGGAAGAAGTATTTGCCAGTGGCAGCATCATAGCCACACACCTGGTTTTTATTGTCAATAAAGCAACTGGTGATGATAGCCGAGCACGTGCCCAACTTCACCAGCTTATCCAGCAGTTCACAAGCCTCGCGACGCGTTATACCATCCTGTTTGAAAGGTTCACCAACCAGATGGCAGGCCTCCGTATAGTTGGGGAATATCAGATGCGCCACGCTGACCATCTCGCGCATCAGTCGCACCTGGTTCTCGCCAATACCATTATACAGTTTGCCACCATCGCCCATCACGGGGTCTACAAAAATGGTACAACCCTGTTCTGACTGTTCCCTACAGAACTGTGCTACCAGTCGCGACTGCTCCTCGCTGAACATCAAGCCCGTACAAATAGCATCAAAACGGAAACCCAGCTTTTTCCATACTGGCAAAGTCTGGCGCATATACGCTGTGGTGTCCTGCATGGCAAAATCACCATAGTCGAGGGTGTTAGACACCAATGCCGTTGGCAGATTAAATGCAGGAATACCCATATACGACAAGATAGGCAGCATGGCAGCCATACCCACCTTGCCATATCCTGCTACATCATTGACTAAAAGAACCTTTTTCAACTATGAACTATGAATTATGAACTATAAACTATGAATTAACACAGAGCAGGTTTTTCTGCAACTGCTGCACGCTGCTTGCACCCACCAGCACAGAGGTAACGCCACGCTGCTGCAGAATCCATTCCAGCGCCATCTGCGACAGTGGTTTGTTCTGCGCCTGAGCCTGTTCGTTATAGGTGCGAAGTGTTGTCAGCAACTCCTCCGTCAGCATACTCTCCTTCAGGAACTTCCCTTTCGACATACGCGAATCCGCAGGAATACCATTGAGGTAGCGGTCTGTCAGCAGTCCCTGCGCCAATGGCGAGAACGAGATGAAGCCAATACCCTTCTCTGCACAGAAATCCAAGATACCCTCCTCTTGAGGCTCACGGTCAAGCATATTCAGGCGACCCTGATAAATCAACAAGGGCACATCGCGCTCACGCAGATACTTTTCGGCAACCTTCGTGGCTTCCAAAGGCCAGCGCGAGATGCCTACATACAAGGCCTTTCCGCTTCGCACGATGTCCACCAACGCCTGCAGCGTCTCCTCCAGAGGAGTCTCTGGGTCGAAACGATGACTATAGAAGAGATCGACATAATCCAGATGCATACGCTTCAGACTCTGGTCGAGCGAAGCCATCAGGTATTTCCTGGAGCCCCAGTTACCATAAGGCCCAGGCCACATGTCATATCCAGCCTTGGTAGAGATAAAGAGCTCATCACGATAAGGTGCGAAGTCATCATCCATCAGTCTGCCCATCGTCTCTTCTGCTGAACCGTAGGGAGGTCCGTAGTTATTAGCCAAATCGAAGTGCACCACGCCATGGTCGAAGGCATAATGCGTAATCTCCCTGGAGCGCTCATACGAGTCCACCCCACCAAAGTTATGCCAGAATCCCAGCGACACCTTTGGCAGCATGACACCCGAGCGTCCGCACCTTTCAAATTTCATTCCGCCGTCATAACGCAGCGGGTCGGCAAAATACTTCTCCATAAGCTATCATGATACCACCCCAACGAGGGTGAGTCTTTTTCAGGGGACAAAGATACGAAAAAATCCGCGAACCTTATACAGATTCGCGGAAAGATAACCATTTTTTTCAATTAACCACAAAACTATTTGTTTTTCTTGATGTATGATGAGCAAGAAAAAGCAGACAGTAGCCTGTTTTTTCGTACTGTCTGCTTCTCAACCATAAATAACTAACTTAATTAACCTCTTATTTTCAACCTTTTCGTCGGCAAAGGTATGAATATAATATATAATAAGGTTATGATATTGTTTCAATGGGTTAAGAAAACGCAGGATGAAACAATTTCGAAATAAAAAAGAGCTGCTTTCGCAACTCTTTCTTTATTTTGTTTCTGACTCCAACTTCTCTATATACTCCGTTGGCGATATGCCAAAGTGCTTCTTGAAGGCTGTAGAGAAATAAGGCAGCGAGGAGAATCCCACGCTATAGGCCACCTGGGTGATATTCACTTTCTGCTCTGACAACAGGCGGGCAGCTTGCTCCATACGCAGGTTGCGCAGGAAGTCGCTGGCCGTGATACCAGTCATCTGTTTCATCTTACGATGCAAGTTGGCACGACTCATGCCTACCTCATCGCAAAGCATTTCAACAGAGAAGTCACTATCGCTCAAATGCTTATTAATACTGTCGATGATACGCTCCATGAGCTGCTCATCGTTGCCTTTCACCTCAATCTTCTTGATTTGCTCGTTAGGCATCTGAGTACCACTATACTTGCCACGCAGACGCAGTCGTGAGGCAATGAGATTATCGATGGTGGCATGCAGCTCCTCGATAGAGAACGGTTTGGTGAGATAAGCATCAGCACCACGCTCCAATCCCTCCAGACGGTTACCGATATCCGTCTTCGAGGTCAGCATGACTACAGGCAGGTGGTTGATGTTTCCGTTTGTGCGTATCATGCGGAGCATCGTGAAGCCATCCATCTCTGGCATCATCACGTCGCTGATAACCAGGTCGTAGTTGTTCGTCAGCAACTCGCGCAGCCCGTCCTTACCATTACGACACATGGCGAAATGATAGTAGTAACCCAGTTCCTGACTGATGAAGCGAGGTATCTCCTCGTCATCATCAACCACCAGAATACGATAGGTGGTGGCCGTCTTCTGATTAGTTCTCAGCTGCAGGCTCGTAGGCTCGTCCTTTCTATAGTCAATCTCGCCCTCAGAGAGGTGACTGTTGCCCTGAGGCAGGCGAACTGTAAAGACGCTACCCTTGATATTGTCCTGACGGTTGCGACCAGAGATCACGCCGTGGTGCATATCCACAATCATCTTACAGAGGTTCAAGCCGATGCCTGTGCCCTCCACATGGGCAGTGGTTGTGCCCTGATAGAAACGGTCAAAAAGATGCTGCAGGGTACCCTCTCGCATGCCCGTTCCTGTGTCTGTGACGCTGACCTGCACGTATTGCTTCAGCGGACCACGGGCCTTTTCGTCATAGCCCTGCGACAAGGCAACGGTTATCTCACCCTGATCGTAACTGTATTTAAACGCGTTGGACAGCAGGTTGGACACCACCTTGTCGAACTGTGCACGATCAATCCACACTGGTGGCACATCGTCATCAGCCTGAAGCGTAAACGTGATGCCACGCTCTTGGGCAGGGAACTCATACAACTTACATACGCCCTGCAAGAACTCCTTCAAATCCGTCTTCTGACAATGTAACCTCATCTGCTGCTTGTCTATCTTGCGGATATCCAGAATCTGGTTCACCAAGTTGAGGATACGCTGCGCGTTGTGATCAATCGTATCCACAGACGGCTGCAGGACAGAAGACTTGAAAGACTGTAGATCCTCTTCCGACTTCAGTTCCTCTATCTTGGAATTCTTCAGTTTGCCTATACCGCCTAGAATCAGCGTCAGCGGCGAGCGAATGTCGTGGGTGGCATTGATCAGGAACTTCATCTTCTCCTCCTCGACATTCAGTCGCACATGTCGCCACCACAGGGTCGTGATCAAGGCTAAGAAGCCCAACAATCCAATGAGGTAGATAATATGAGCGATAGTCGAGCGATACCAAGGCGGCGTAATGACAATCGTGAAAATCTTAGAAGGCGTCGGCTCACCATTGTCGATGGCTCTCACTTCCAGATGATAGGTACCAACGGGTAGGTGACTCAAGGTGATGTCGTTCTGCCCCTCTGTCGTTCTCACCCACTTCTCGTCGCTACTCAAACGATGCTCAAAGATGGTATTCTCTGCATCGGCATAGTTCAGCAGCGAAAAGCGCAGCGTAAAGGTGTTGTCGAGATAAGACAGCGTGAAATGGTCGCTCTGGCTGATGGGCAACTTCGTGACCTGATGCCCGTCAGATTCCGTGAGTGTCGACACAGGCGTCTCGTTGATGATAAAGTCCGTCAGCAGCAGTTCTGCCTTCGAGGTCTGTCCGTTGCACACCTGCTGAGGCGTAAATGTGGTCAGTCCATCGCTCGTGGCGAAATAGATACGGTCATCGTTCGTGTGTAAGCCAGCGCTGCCCACATATTCGTGGGTGGTCAGACCTGCACCATTGATATAGCTCACCCAATGCTGACGAGCAGACTGGTAATGCCAGATACCATTAGAGGTGCTGCACCACAAATCGCCGTTGCTATCCTCCACGATATAGAAAATGGCCAGTGAGTACAACTGCTCAGCGTGGGGCATCTGCTCCACCTGGTTGCTTTGGCGACGCCAGATGTACAAACCCTGACTGGTGCCTATCAGCATGTCGCCCTGACGGGTCTCGCAGAACGCGTTACATCTGGTGCCATCGGCCAGCACCTGCCAGTCAAATGGCTTAAAGCTGCGCGTCTGGGGATTATAGCACGACACGCCAGCAGCCGTACCCATCCACACATTTCCCTCGCGATCGGTGGTCATTGTTAACACCCAGTTGTTACACAGGCGTCCATTCACCGCATCTTCGGGGTCGTTCATATCATAGTGGGTCATGGTACGCTGGGCTTTGTCATACACCAGGATACCCTTCGAAAAAGCAGAGATGACCAGATGGCCATGTCCGTCGTCAACCACTGCGTTGAACTTATCGCAAGCATAGTTGGTGAGCAACCGCGACTTCCCCGTCAGAGGGTTATACTCAAAGAGGCCATTGCGTGTGCCCAGCCAATATTCGTTCTGGTCATTGCGATAGATTACCTCTGCACCATCAGGTGCATGCGGATTGGCCACAATGTCTCCGTCGGCATTGAATCCAAACACACCCTTGTACTGTACCGTACACCATACGATGCCATCCTCACCTGGACAGACCGACGACACATAGGTACCAATGTCTCTCTTCTGAGCAGCAAAGCTCCATGAGGTGAAGCGGGACTGACGATTGGGAATCATCAGCACACCATGCTGCTGACATCCCACCCAGATATTGCCCTGACGGTCTTCTGCCAGTGCCCATATCTTTACACTCTTCAGGTCGAGTCCCATCATCCTGACTGGATGACGTATCAGCTTGTTGGTGCCAGCAGGAATCCAGAAGAGGCCACTTCCCAGTGTGCCCACATAGATATTGCCTTGCTGGTCTATCAGAGCCGTACGGAAGCCCGCATCGCTACCCAGGACACTGATGTCGAAGGGGTTGATAGGCGTCTGATGCTGATTGGCTGTGGGCGGAGTGAACATCTGGAAATCGTCACGACTCAGCGCCACGATGTTTCCTTGATAGCCGAAAATAGACGTGGGAATACCTTTTGACGTGTCAAACTGCTGTGCAGGCCGTCCCTTGGACATGCAACAGAAGCGCCCTGCTCCTGATTTCCAGAGCGTCCCCGTGGCATCTTCGTATAGATTATTGAAGTAATTATCGTGTTCGTCCACCTTGTAGTCCGTTCGCTCCACCAACTTCGTACTGTTGGGCAACACCTGACAGAGACCATAGCCCGACGTGCCCACCAGCAGTTCGCCACTGCGCAACTGGTACAGCTGACTCACATGCGGCTTGTGTCCTTCTGGGAAGGTGTAGGTCGTAAAACTATTGGTGGCCTCATCATAACGCTGCAGGCCCTTGGTTGTGCCCACCCACAGACGACCCTGATTGTCACAGAACAGTGTGGTCACCGTATTAAAGAGCAACGATGTGCTGTCGCCCTCCTGATGCAGATAGTGGGTGAAGTGGTAGCCATCAAAGCGGTTCAGACCATATTCCGTACCCACCCAGATATAGTTGGTCTTGTCCTGACAGATAGATGTGATCACAGTACTGGTCAGACGGTCGCTGCCAAAAAACAAGCCTGTCTGTGCTTTTACACAAACCATCTGACAGAGCAGTATACAGAAAAACAGAAGCTTTTTCATGAACGGTTTTTAGCTAGTTATGAATTATTCTCTTTGCAGTTGCAAAGATACGCATAATCTTGCTAAAAGCCGCCTGTTTCCTGCTAAAAATATTGTAAAAATGTCTCAGTAATGAGATAAAAAACGTAAAACTTGCAGGTATTCCAAAAGTTTGCAGTAACTTTGCAGTCTCTATACCATATAAAATAAAGAGGAAAATGAGTCTGACAGGATTAGTAAGACCGCTGTTTACCAATAGATGGCGGGAACTGGAAAAACATATCAACGAAGGCGAGCAACTGCAACGCGAGGTGTTGGCCCGTCTGATACAGAAGGCCCAGGATACGGAATACGGCCGCAAACATCTGTTTGCTGCCACAAAGAGCTATGAGGACTTTGTGCGCAACAACCCCGTGAACACCTACGAAGAACTGAAGACCGATATAGACCGCATGCGCCAGGGCGAGAGCGACGTGCTGTGGCCAGGCCGTGTGAAGTGGTATGCCAAGTCCAGCGGCACCACCAACGACAAGTCGAAGTTCATCCCCGTCTCGGCCGACGGACTGAAGCGCATCCACTATAAAGGAGGTGCCGACGTGGTTTCGCTCTATCTGAGAAACAATCCCCAGAGCCGTATGTTCGATGGCAAGGGACTGATTCTTGGTGGCAGCCACTCGCCCAACTACAACCTGCCAGGCTCGCTGGTGGGCGACCTCAGCGCCATCCTCATCGAGAATATCAATCCTTTGGTGAATCTGGTGCGTGTGCCCTCAAAGCAGACAGCCCTGCTGAGCGACTTCGAGATCAAGCGTGACCGCATTGCCCGCGAGGCGATGACGAAGAACGTGACCAACCTGAGTGGTGTACCCTCGTGGATGCTCTCTGTGCTCAACCGCGTGATGGAGATCTCTGGCAAGACCCATCTGGAGGAGGTATGGCCCAACCTCGAAGTATTCTTCCATGGTGGCGTGGCCTTTACGCCCTATCGCGAGCAGTACGAGAAGCTCATCACCAGTCCCAAGATGCACTATATGGAGACCTACAACGCCAGTGAGGGCTTCTTTGGCATTCAGGACGACCCCAGCGACAAGTCTATGCTGCTGATGCTCGACTACGACGTCTTTTACGAGTTCCAGGAGATGGGCACTGACACCATCGTACCCCTGTGGGGCGTTGAGAAGGGCAAGAACTACGCCATGCTCATCTCTACCTCGTGTGGTTTGTGGCGCTATATGATTGGCGACACGGTGAAGTTCACCTCTACCAACCCCTATAAGTTTATTATCTCTGGCCGCACTAAGAGTTTCATCAATGCCTTTGGCGAGGAACTCATCGTCGATAATGCAGAGCAGGGGCTGAAGTATGCCTGCGAGAAGACGGGTGCCCAGGTGTTGGAATACACGGCCGCACCAGTCTTTATGGACCAGAACGCCAAGTGCCGCCACCAGTGGCTCATCGAGTTCGCCAAGGCTCCTGAGGACGTGGAGCAATTTGCCGATATCCTGGACCGCAAGCTCCAGGAGTTGAACAGCGACTACGAGGCCAAGCGCTATAAGGACATCACTCTGCAGCATCTGGAGATTATCCCTGCCCGTCAGGGACTCTTCAACGACTGGCTGAAGGCCAAGGGCAAGTTGGGCGGACAGCACAAGGTGCCTCGTCTGAGCAATAGTCGTGAGCACTTGGAAGAATTGCTTAAAATGAATAGACCCACCCCCAACCCCTCCCTGTAAGGAGGGGAGTTAATGGAACTCTATCTTGATTAAAATTCGCATGATGTTTAAGACAAAAAAATATATCATAAGACAGATTAAAGAACTATTCACCCCCCTCCATGCATGGAGGGGCTGGG
>Ga0310696_10008772_pt1 | contig 11764 bp, 10 predicted proteins | sample AusTroGonzalo_MG_4_FD_203885 | JGI IMG/M metagenome (GOLD analysis project Ga0310696, IMG submission 203885) | Bovine rumen microbial communities from tropical cattle in Woodstock, Queensland, Australia - Gonzalo_02 (v2) (version 2) | ecosystem: Host-associated > Mammals > Digestive system >...
AGCGCGTCGTACGCGATGCTGGGCGACATCAACATAACGGAACCCAGGGCGCTCATCGGCTTCGCCGGCCGGCGCGTCATTGAGAACACGATACGCCAGAAGCTGCCCGCCGACTTCCAGTCTGCCGAATACCTGGAGAAGCACGGGTTCATCGACAGGATCGTCGAGCGCAAGGACATGAAGGCGTTTATCGCGAAGATGCTAACGTACTGGGGTTTCTGATGGGGTCGAGGCGAAAGGAGGTCTTGGAAATGGCTCAGGGACAGAAGAAGGCGGCGAAGAAGACGGCGTGGGAATGCGTCAAGCTGGCGCGCGACGCTAAGCGTCCGCACGTAAGGGACTTCATAGCTGGAGTGTGCTCGGACTTTGAGGAGCTGCATGGCGACAGGCTAGTCAACGACGACCGCGCCATGGTGGCGGGATTCGGGACGATTGACGGAATGCACGTCCTCGTGCTAGGCCACAACAAGGGCGCGACCGTCGAGGAGAACGTGGAGTCGAACTTCGGCATGGTGAATCCCGACGGCTATCGCAAGGCCATGCGCCTTGCGAAGCTCGCCGAGAGGTTCCACAACCCCGTCGTCACCTTCGTGGACACGCCCGGAGCGTATCCGGGGCGCGAGGCCGAGGAGCGCGGCCAGGCCGAGGCCATAGCGAAGTCGCTTGAGTTCTTTGCCGGCCTCCGCACGCCGATAGTCGTCGTCGTGACCGGCGAGGGCGGTTCTGGCGGCGCCTTGGCGATTGCCGTCGGCGACAGGGTGCTCATGATGGAGAACGCCGTCTACTCGGTGATTTCTCCGGAGGGCTGCGCAGGCATACTGTGGCGCGACGGGGCGAAGGCGCCCGAGGCTGCGGAGGCGCTGAAGATAACGGCGCACGACCTGCAGGGACTCGGCGCGATAGATGAGATCGTCAAGGAGCCGGCGGGCGGGGCCCAGAAGAACCCGAAGGCCGCCTGCGCAGCGGTCAAGAAGTCCATCGTCAAGGCGCTCCGCGAGCTTGTGAAGGTTCCGGTGGACGAGCTGGTCGAGCGCCGCTACGCCAAGATACGCGCATACGGCAACTTCTACTGAAGCCGGGCGGCGGATCGACAGGGCTGGCGTGCGCAAGGCAGCGTTCGACGTGCTTAAGGAGTGGTATTCCTCGCGCTGACGCGCAGGATCGGCGGAAGTCCGGACAAGGAGGTTCCAAATGGCAGGCGAATATCAGTTCAGTCTAATCGACGTGACGAAACAGGCGGGGACGAAGACGATCCTCAAGGACGTCAACCTCTCGTTCTTCTACGGCGCGCACATCGGCGTCATCGGCGCGAACGGCGCAGGCAAGTCCTCGCTCCTGAAGATCCTCGCGGGCCTTGACATCGAGCTCATGGGCACGGTGCAGGTTGCGAAGGGCACCAAGGTCGGATACCTTCCGCAGGAGCCGGAGCTCGACGACTCCAAGACCGTCCTCGAGACAGTCATGGAGGGCGTCGCGGACGCGCAGGCGATGGTCACGCGCTACGAGGACCTCTGCTGCGAGCTCGACGACCCGAAGGCGCAGGCAGAGATGGAGCGCCTTCAGGAAATCATCGACCGCAACGACTACTGGAACCTTGAGAACCTTGTCGAACGCCGCATGGCCGACCTCGGCTGTCCCGACGGCTCAAAGCAGGTCGGCGTCCTTTCCGGCGGCGAGAGACGCCGTGTCGCGATTGCGCGCCTGCTCCTCTCCAACCCCGACGTGCTCCTTCTCGACGAGCCGACGAACCACCTCGACGCCGAGACGACCTTCCGCCTCGAGGCGTATCTGAAGGAGTTCAAGGGGACGCTCATCGTAGTCACGCATGACCGCTACTTCCTGAGCGACGTCACCGACTGGATCCTCGAACTCGACCACGGCATCTGCTATCCGTACAAGGGCAACTACGAAGAGTGGCTCAAGCAGAAGGAGGCGATGCTCCAGCGCGAGGCGAAGGTCGAGAAGTCGCGCCAGAAGATGCTCGAGAACGAGCTCAAGTGGATCCAGACGAATCCGTCCGGACGCCACGCGAAGGCGAAGGCCCGCGTCGAGCGCTACGAGGAACTGCAGAAGCAGGAAGTCTCGACGCGCGAGGACGACCTCGTCATCCGCATTCCGCCGGGTCCTCGGCTCGGTAACCTGGTCGTCCGCGCCGAGCACGTCAAGATGGCGTTCGGCGACCAGGTGCTATACGAAGACCTCAACTTCGACCTGCCGCGCGGCGGAATCGTCGGAGTCATCGGCGCGAACGGCGCAGGCAAGACCACGCTCTTCAAGCTCATCACCGGACAGCTCAAGCCTGTCTCAGGCACGTTCACCGTCGGCGAGACGGTCAAGCTCAGCTACGTCGACCAGACGAGGAGCGAGCTCAAGCCTGACGAGACCGTATACGAGGCGATCACCGGCGGCGGAGAGTTCGTGCGGCTCGCAGGGACTGCGATGATGAACGGTCGGGCGTACTGCTCCAGGTTCAACTTCCGCGGGCCAGAGCAGCAGAAGAAGGTCGGCGTACTCTCCGGCGGCGAAAGGAACCGCGTCCACCTTGCGAAGCTCCTGACGTCCGGCGGGAACCTGCTCCTCCTCGACGAGCCGACGAACGACCTCGACGTCGCGACGCTGCGTTCGCTGGAAGAGGGCCTGCAGGACTTCGGCGGCTGCGTGATGGTCGTCTCGCACGACCGCTGGTTCCTCGACCGCATTGCGACGCACATCCTGGCCTTCGAGGGGAAGGGGCGGACTACCTGGTTCGAGGGCAGCTACTCCGAGTACCACGAAATGCTCGCCCGCCGCAAGTGACGCGGCGAAGGACGATACCGGCAGAAAGGATTTCCAGATGAACGTCGTCAGCCTAGTCGGCAGGCCCAATACGGGCAAAAGCGCGCTCTTCAACCGCATAGCGAAGAAGCGCGTCGCCATCGTATTCGACCAGCCCGGCGTCACGCGCGACCGCGTCACGCGCGAGGTTGAGGTCCTTGGACGCAAGGTGATGCTCGTGGACACTGGCGGAATTGCGTTCGACAGACGTGTGACGCATGATCCGCTGGACGAGGAGACCCGCTCGCAGGCTGCGCTCGCGGTCGAGGACTCCGCCGTCTGCGTGATAGTGGTGGACGCGCGCGAGGGCGTGACTCCTCTTGACGCGGAGGTCATCAAGCGCGTCCGCGAATCCGGAGTTCCTTGCATGATCGCCGCGAACAAGTGCGACACCCCAGACGACGACTGGCGCGCCCACGAGTTCGAGCGCTTCGGGCTGAAGGTGTTTCCGACTTCGGCGGAGCATGGGCGCGGCATAGAGGACCTGGTGGCGGAGTTTGTCGGGAGGCTTCCGGCGGTGGACGCCGAAGAGGCCGCGGGCAAGCGTCCGCTCCGCGTCGCCATCGTAGGCCGCCCTAACGCCGGAAAGTCCTCGTACGTCAACAGGCTCCTCAAGGCCCCTCGCGTCATAGTCTCGGAAATTCCGGGGACGACGCGCGACGCGGTGGAGGTCCCATTCACTATTGGTTCCGGACCTGAGGCGCGCCGCTACATGCTCGTCGACACAGCCGGCATGAAGCCGCACACGAAGATGTCGAAGACCTCCGTGGACAACTTCTCGCTCTTCCGCTCCGAAAAGGCGATAGAGGAGGCGGACGTAGTGCTGCTCGTGATGGATCCGATAATCGGGCCCACGATGCAGGACAAGCGCATCGCCGGCAAGATACTCGACGCGAACCGCGGATGCGTCGTCCTAATGAACAAGTGGGATCTCGCGCAGGAGCAGGGCATCACGGAGACGAAGGCGACGGAGGCGCTGCGGGCGATGATGCCGTTCCTGAACTTCGCGCCGGTCGTCTACTGCTCCAACAAGTCTGGCTACAACATCAGGCGCACGGTGGAGGCGATCGACCGCGCCGCCGCGTCAGCGTCGGAGAAGATTCCTACGGGAATGCTGAACAACGTCATCACGAAGGCGACGAAGAAGACGCTTTCGCCCATCGTGCGCGGCAAGAGGCTGAAGATATACTACGGACTGCAGGTTTCCACGAATCCGCAGACGATACGTCTTTTCGTAAACGACCCGAAGCTCGTCACGCCCGCGTACCTCAGCTACATAGAGAAGAACATACGTGCGCGGTTCGGACTGGAGGGCGCTCCTCTAAGGATATTCCTCAAGGCGCGTTCGCGCAAGGAGTCGTCGGGCGCGTCCTCGAAGTGACGCATGGGAGCTGCCGCCGTCAGCGGGCGGAGCAGCTCTCGACGATGAACGCGGGTTGCGAACCGACGTGTCCGAGATGTCCGGACGCTATCGTTGTGCCAGCGCGGACGAGTTTCAGCGGCGTGTTATCGGGCGGTGGTGGCTGTGCTGTCGTCTCGCTCGGAGATTCAGACGCTGCAGCGAGAACCATTCCCGCGCTCACTGTGGAGGCCTCCGCCGTGCACACGCGAAGTCTTGCGTCGTCAGTCCATTCCGTAACGCCTACGTCCGACACGACAAGTCGGCCTTCGACGACGATGCGCGGCTGCAGGCTTCCGATCTCCGGCAGCAGCAGTGCGTCGCCGGGCGCCAGAGACGCGAGGTCGGCAGCTGGAAGCGTGAAGGCGGCGTATTCAGTCTCTGCGGCGAGAGTTGCGTCGCGAACAGCTGGATGAGCCGTGTCGAGGTTGCGCAGCTGTCCGAGAGACGTGGAGAGCATGGGCGACAGGTCGAGCGTGAAGACGATGGCTGGCGCGTCGTCGACGATTATCTGGGCGCAGGCGGTCTTGCCGGCCGGTGATTCGGATGGTTCCGCGAGCCCGACAATCTTGAGCTGGCGGCGAACGGCGTTCTCGAGCAGCTGGAGGAACTCCCCGCAGTCTTTTTCCACGAGCGCGAGGAGAACAGGCTCCGGCACGTCGGCTCGCGACGGCCATATGGCGTGCAGCTCCGGGAAAGTCGGCGAGTCCGCGATGCCGAGGACGTGAGTCTCGTCTTCGAAGCGGACGGCGATGTCCAGAGTTTCGGCGGGGCGCATTGCGTCGAGACGCATTGTGCAGGGCTTGTCGCCTAGACGGCACGGCAAGGTCCAAGCCGGAGAGTCAAGGATGGCGTCGGGCGACAGGTCGGCCCATTGCGGAAAAGTCGCGAGGATTTCATTAGGCTTCATTTGCTTTGGCCTTTCTGCCGGAGAGTGTCTTGGGCGTTATCGAAAGGGCGAACTGGAACGAGGGCATCCGCTCTGACAGGCGCTGGACGAACTGTTCCTGGTTGCGCTCGATGAGCTTGGCCGTCTCGACCGACGCCGGCTGGATGTCGATGGAAATCGCCGAGCCCTTTGCCTCGAGGCGGATTTCCGATCCGTCGAGTACCGTTGGCTTCAGGCGTATGACGACCTCTCCGTCGCCGCGCACCAAGGCCGGCGTCACGAGCATCGTTTCGGCGACTGCCGCCGCAGCATCTGCAATCTCGCTTGTTCGGGCAGATGCGGCAGAAGGATCGATCGCCGTCGTCGCTGTCACAGACGAGGCTTGGAGGGATGCGGCCGCATCAGGAGTCAAGGGGACGGAGACGGGAAGAGCGGCTGGTGCAACGTCGGACAGTTTGTCCTTTTCGTCGGCCGGAGCAGAACGCGGGACGGGGACCGGCTTTTCCGCTGGCTGAGCATCAAGCGGTGCTGCGGTCGGCTTGACGGGTTGCTCGACAGGCGTAGCAACAGCAGGTGCGACAGGCGTAGCAGGTGTCGACGTTGCTGCGGTTGGCATGTCTTGCGGCGCAATTGACGGTTTATCAGTCGTCGATGCAGCAGGCGGCGTGGCCGTAGGCTGCGGGACGTCAGTAGTCGCAGTAGACGTTTGAGGTGTAGCGGGCTGATTGACGACTGGCGGCGCAATGGTGGGCTCAGTCGGCATTGCTACGGTCGGCTTGACGGGTTGCTCGACAGGCGTAGCAACAGCAGGTGCAACAGGCGTAGCAGGTGTCGGCGTTGCTGCCGTTGGCACGGCAATTGGCGCAGTTGCCGTTGTCGGCTTGTCTGCAGTCGGGACATCAAGCGGCACGGCTGTCGGCACAATGGTCTGCTCGACGGTTGGCAAAACGGTCGGCACGACAGTCGGCTCAACAGTTGGCACGACTACTGGCTTGACGATCTGCACAACTGTCGGCTTGACGGGCTGCTCGACTGTCGGTATGACTGTCGGCTCGACGACCTGTGCGCCGGTCTGCTCGACAGGAGTTGCGACAGGAACGACAGGCGTAGTTGCTGGTGCAGGCGTCGGCGTTGCTGTCGTTGGCACGGCAATCGGCTCAACGGTCGGCGCAACTACTGGCTTGACGATCTGTACAACAGTCGGCTTGACGGGCTGCTCGACGGTCGGTATATCTGTCTGCACGACCACCGGCTTGACTACAGGCTTGACGATTTGATCGACGACCTGTACGTCGGTCTGCTCGACAGGAGTTGCGACAGGAACGACAGGCGTCGTTGCTGGTGCAGGCGTCGGCGTTGCTGTCGTTGGCACGGCGATCGGCTCAATCGTTGGTTTGCCTGCAACAGGCACTTCAACAATCCGCACTGTTGTCGGCTGTTGGCTGACGGATGCCTCAGGAGTGGCCTTTGGCGCTAAGTTTTCCACGACTGCCGGCACGACGGTCGGCTCAACAGTTGGCGCAACTACTGGCTTGACGATCTGTACAACAGTCGGCTTGACAGGCTGCTCGCCGGTCGATGTGACCGTTGACTCGCCTACCGGCTTGACAGGTTGCTCGCTGGTCGGGATGACTGTCTGCTCGACGGTCGCGGTCGGTGCGTCGAGCTGCTCGACAGGAGTTGCGACAGGAACGACAGGCGTCGTTGTTGGTGCTGGTGTCGGCGTTGCTGTTGTTGGCACGGCGATTGGCTCAATCGTCGGCTTGGCTACAACTGGCACTTCTGCAACAGGCACTTCAATCCGCACGGTTGTCAGTCGTTTGCTGTCGGATGCCTCAAGAGTCGCCTTTGGCAGGAGGTTTTCCACGACCGCCGGCACGACGGTTGGTCTGACAGGCACCGCAATAGGCGTTGCAGGCCTCGGCATCACTGCGATTGGCACGTCAAGTGGCGCAATCGTCGGTTTGTCCGTTGGCTGCGCGGGAGGCTGTGCGACGGTCGGAACTTCTGTCGGCGTCACCTTGACTGGCGAAACCGTCGGCTGATGGAAGTCGGATGACGCTGGTGCTGAGGTGAAAGGAGCCGCAGGAGTCTTTGCCTCCACAGGGCGCTCTCTGGCCGGGACTGCGGCGGCCGTAGGTTCCGGGCTTGGCTTTGCGGCCGGCGTCTCTGTCGCAACGGGCTGTTCTGGGACGGGTTGTGCCGGAACAGATTGTCCGGTGGTTGCGGGCGTTGCCGCCTGTGCGGGTGCTGCGGGAGACAGGTTGACGGACGGCTGCTCGTCGCCGACGTTGATGGGTTGCCAGCCGCTGATTGCCGCAATTGCGGGGTTGGGCTGGCGAAGGGGGATGTTGCCGGAGAGTGGAGCGTATGCCGTTGCGTTGTATGCTACGGCGGAATCGGACATTGCGGCTTCAAAGCGGCGGACAGTGTCGGAGGACGGTTGTTGCTGCGGCTTGACGTCGGGAGAAAGCGGCGGTTGTTCGCATCGCGAGGCGAATGCCGCAAGTTGCTCCGGGAGCTCCAACGGCTTGAGTCCGTTGGCGTCCGGCATTATGAAAAGAGGTTTTCTCATAATCCCTCCTACGTCGAGAGTTATGGCGTCAATCGTCAAGGTTTTGCTTCCTTCCTGTAAAGTCCTCTAGTTCGCACTCTGTGCGGCGCTCTTGTTCCGCAGCTTCCGCTGAAATCCAGACTGTGCGGTGTTCGTCTATCTTCGTGCGGTTCTTTGAAGCGGTGATGAAAGCCGTACGTGCGACTTCCGCCTCGGCTTCGCGTTTGTTCAGTTCGCCTTCCGCCTGGCGGACGTTGTCGAGCCTGATAGCGCCTTCTTCGTCAATCCTGGCGACGCCTTCCTGCGCAAGGTCCAGCTTTTCGCGGCTTACGGGGCGGCCCATGATCGTGTCGTAGATGCGATCCCGGCGCTCTTCCTTCGTCCGCTCGAAGTCGGCCAGTTCGCGCTTGCGCGCCTCAACGGCGGCTTCGGCGTCGCGGACGGCCCGCCGCGCGGCAGTAAGCTCTCCGGATGCGCGGTCTTGGCGCATGATGCGGATGTCAAGCAGCGGTTTGAGGATGTATGCCATTAGTGCGCGGCTCCTCCCTCGGCGGACGCAACAAGCACGCCATCGCCGAAAACTTCCGCAAACGGTGCCACAGAGAACGAAAATGCGCGTGTAACGAGCCTCCCGAGGTCGTCGTCACGGTTTAGGGCGGCTTCGATTTCACCCTCCGCAAGCTGTATGTTCTCTTCTTCTTCCACGACAGATAAACACGCAAGTCGGGAAAAGGTTACATATTTTTTTAGTTAATTGAAGCTTGCAAGGATGTCTTTGGGCCATATTGCGCATTTTACGCTGAATTGGTATAATATCATCGAATAGCGCATCATGTACGAGTAATCGAAGAATCGTCAAAAAGTAAGGAAGACAGCGGGATGACGGAAAGAAAAGACAATGGTGCATGGAAAATAGTGGGAGTAGTTGCTCTTACAGGAGTCGTTGCGCTTATAATAGATTTGTTTGGCCTAGGGGCGTTGTGGATGTTGCAGTCTCCTGCAGACGGCGAGCATCGGCTGTTTACGCTTCCGGGCGGGGTGAAGATGGAGATGGTATACGTCGCGCCCGGCAGTTTTAAGATGGGGTGCGAGTCGGGGAAATACAACGAGAAACCGGTCCATGATGTTTGCATTACGAAGGGATACTGGATCGGCAAGTATCCAGTCACGCAGTCGCAGTGGAAAGCGCTTGTGTCTGCGAACGGCGTTTTGCTTGCGGAATACGACCCGCCGCCCCCTGATTGCGCCAATTCTGGCAGTGGATGTTGCAGTAGACGGGACGTGGACGTGGCGGCGGGCCTTGACACCACCGACTTCCCGATGTACAACATAAGCTGGGATGACTGCGACACGCTCGTCAATGCGCTGAACGCAAAAGAGGGCGGCGGCAGAACTTGGTCCATTCCGACCGAAGCGCAGTGGGAGTTCGCCGCAAGGGGCGGTAACAAGTCCCGAGGCTACACCTACAGCGGCGGAAACGACCTGGATGCTGTTGGCTGGTATTACGAGAACTCCGGGGTCAGGCGGTTGTCGGATAGTGACTGGAAGGATCGGCAGCAGGCTTTTGAAAACCTGGTTTCAAACAAGTGCCGCCCGCATTCGGTCAAGGAGAAAGACGTCGGCAACGAATTGGGCATTGTCGGCATGAGCGGCAATGTGTTTGAATGGTGCCAAGATAGGTATGACCATACTGACTATTACTCGAAGAGTCCTGTCAATGATCCTTGCAATACAGCATCGGGCGAAGACCGTGTCTTGCGCGGTGGCGGCTGGCGCAACACCGCGCAGTTCTGCCGCGCCACGAACCGCGACGGTTTTTTCCCCGACATCCGCGAAAACTTCTTCGGCTTCCGCCTTTGCCGTTCCGAGGAATAGCGGTTGCGCACTGGCGCGTTAGATGGTTTGCCTTAACGCGCATAGGCGCGAATAAAGTGCGCACTGGCGCGAAATTGACGCGCATAGGCGCGTTTTTCACGCGCACATGCGCGTATACAGTATAAATAGGAGCTGTACATGAGCCACAGTGGTGAAGTATGCTTTTTATCTTGGAGTGCAAAGCATATTTTTTCTGCCACAAAAGTCATAGAAAATGGTATAATACTTTTTGTATGGGCTAATTGTATACATATCTGGCGCTGAACAAGCGCGGGAAGGACGGAATGGCCGAGGCAGATAAAGACCTAGACTCGTATCTTGCACGTATCCGCAAGACCATTGCGGACAGCAAGAACCTAGTCTCGCAAGCAAAGCTCAGGATGGCCGAGACCGACCGCATGTTGGAAAAGCAAGGGCTTACGCGCGAGCAGGTCATGCAGATGCATTTCTCCGAGGCCCAGATGGAGGCCGTCAACGCGGAACTGAAGCGGCGGGGGATGGATCCGCTGGAGAAGTGGGAGAGCGATGGGCTTACGGATCAGGAGGAGTTTGCCGTCGGCCGGTCGCCGTCGGATGTCGAGGTGTCCCCAGACACCGAACTTGCCGAACGGCAAAAAAAATTCGGCATGATGATGAAACCTTTTCAGATCTGATGTGTATACAGGGCAGGAAAGGTCATTCAAGAAAGGAACACAACCATGGCAATCGAAAGCGTAACAAGCAAAATCCAGGGACAGCAGATACTCGAGCAGGGTGTCGATCTTCAGTCCTCGGATGTCAAAACCAGCAAGCCCGAGACGCCGATTCTCGGCGGGGTGTCGGTCAGGGTCGTTGACGGATCCACAACCGATCTCGAAAAACTCGTCGCCATGCTCAAAAACGAGAACGAGGCGACGCGGCAGAGCGTGGCGGAGAGGCGCACGGCCATCCTCTCAACCGTCCTGGACTCAATGGCCGAAAGGATCTCGGCCGCCGAGAAGGAGAACATCCTCAAGCTGGAGCAGCTGACCACCGAGAAGTCCGAAGCCACGGCTCAACTGAATGGCCTGAACAAGGACCAGGCCGTGATGGAGGCGCTTATCAAGTCTCTCGACGACCGGATCAAGCAGGCCGTGCAGGACGGCGAAGACCACCGCGAACTGGTCGAGAAGCTCAAGGCGCAGCGCGCCGAGGAGCAGGCGAAACTGGACGGCGTCAAGGAGTCCATAAAGTCCGTATCCTCGAAGATCGCCGGCCTCGACGGCAAGATCGCGGAGTGCTCGAAGGCGATCGCCGCCTCCACCCTGACCGAGGTATATGCCGCGCTTCGCTCCGCGACAGGCGTCGATATGCTGGAGGCCGAGAGCATTGAGACGCAGGCCGCGCGCGACAAGCAGGAGGCGAAGAACGTCGCCTACGACATCGCCCTGCACATAAGCGCGGCCCTCGACAAGCTCGACGGACAGATCCGCGCCGCGCTTGACGAGGCCCAGATGAAGGTGGTGGGGTGAATTCCAGCTGCCATGTGCGCCGGAAGCGCAGGAACGATGCATAGTCGTTGCGGCGGCTTCCGGTCTTTTCGAATATAATTTTCACAAAAACAAACAAATGGAGACAAGAAAAATGCAAAAGATTGACACAGCGAAGATCGCCAATGACGTCCAGACGCTCATTGAGAAGCGCGCGACCCTGAAGCAGCTGAAGGGCGTCTCGAACGAGGAGCTCGAGGCTGTCTATTCATTGGCTTTCGGCTACTATCGCACCGGCAAGTACGACGAGGCGTCGAAGCTGTTCCAGTTCCTGGTCCTCTTCGACCACCTGAACGCCAAGTTCTGGTTTGGCCTTGGGGCGACGCAGCAGGCGATGAAGGACTACCAGGGCGCCGTTTCGTCGTACGGCTACTGCTCGTTTCTGAACCTCGAGAATCCGAAGCCCCAGCTGCACGCGGCGGAGTGCTTCCTGGCCCTTGGCGACAAGCGCAACGCGGCGAGCTCGCTTGAGGCGCTGAACGAGTACTGCCCGAAGGACACCGACATCGGCCGCGAATACCGCGCAAAGGCCGCGAAGCTCCGCGAACTGGTCGGGCAGGAGGCGTTCGACGCGCTTGCGAAGGAAGACGAGGAACTGGCGAAAAAAAAGCTGTAACCTTTTCTACGTTCGCGTGTATACAGGGCGAAGGAGGAAAAAACTATGCCTATCGAACTAAACACAAAGACACCGAATACGCAGACCGCGGAAACGATGTTCAACAAGT
>Ga0310696_10008773_pt1 | contig 11764 bp, 10 predicted proteins | sample AusTroGonzalo_MG_4_FD_203885 | JGI IMG/M metagenome (GOLD analysis project Ga0310696, IMG submission 203885) | Bovine rumen microbial communities from tropical cattle in Woodstock, Queensland, Australia - Gonzalo_02 (v2) (version 2) | ecosystem: Host-associated > Mammals > Digestive system >...
TCTTCATAATTAGCATTTAAATCAATAGACTGTTTTAGGTCTTTAATAGCCTGATCAAGGTTCTTTTTATAAACATTTGCAATGCTTCGATTATAAAATGCTAAATGATTATCAGGTTTTATCTCTATCGCTTTCTCAAAATCCTCAATGGCTTTATTATATTCACCTTTACAATTATACACAGCCCCACGATTATTATAGAAATCAGGATCATCTTTTTTTATTTCTATAGCCTTATCATAGTCTTTTATGGCCTTGTCATATTCACCTTTATGAGCATATGTAGTTCCCCGATTACTATAGAAATCAGGATCATCTTTATTTATTTTAATCGCTTGATTAAAGTCTTCTAAAGCTTTATCATAGTTACCTTTATCATCATAAGCATTTCCACGATTATTATATGCATCAATATTATCAGGAGAAAGCTTCAGAATCTCAGTATACAATTCTATTTGTTTATCAACATCCTTTTCTTTAAGTGCTTTTGAGAACAACTCCGAAATTTTAGCAGCTTGTTCGGCCTTGCGAGCTTCATCTTTTGATTTTTCAGCATCTTCAGCAAGTTTTTCAACTTTTCCTCGCACTCCTTCTATTTCTGCCTTCATCTTCTCTTGCTGTTCTAACGACTTTTTAATTGTTTCATCATGTTTCTTTATATTCTCATTTAACGTTGTAGTTTGAGTATTCAAATCAGATGTTTTCTTTTCAATATCCGCACTGATTTTATCTTCGTTTTTCTTTGCGATTTCATTCAGCTTTTTTTCATATTGCCTATTTATTAATATCGGAACAGCCACACTAAACACAGCAATAATCACAGTAATCAAAATATTCTGCCTCGTCAATTGATTATTTTGTTCAGTAATATAAGTACCCAATTTATTCTGGGAAGATCTCTCAACCAACAGTTCTATCTCGGCATTTTTGGCAGCAAGTTGTTTTTGCACTTCCACCGTAACTGCTTGGTCAAGTTGCTGCTGCACTTCAACGGCAACGATGCTGTCCACCTGGGCACGGGTATAAGTCTTTGGAGGCACGGCATAAATGGGCGACAACAGAAACATCATCGCCAAAAGCAAGAAAAACTTTGTCGTTTTCATACTCAATGAATATATTATGAATCAATCGGTTACTCCCCTAAATGCATCCTGATTCTTGAAGCCAAAATGTCCACGACAACTGGGCTTGAGCCACGCGGCAAAATAATATCGGCACTGCGTTTGGTGGGCTCGATGAACTGCTGGTGCATGGGCTTGACGAAAGTCTGGTAATGGCGCAACACATCTTCCCAGGTGCGACCACGTTCAGCAATGTCGCGGCGGATGATGCGCATCAGGCGTTCGTCGCTGTCGGTATCCACAAACACCTTGATATCCATGCGTTTGCGAAGCTCCTCTTGGGTCAGCACCATAATGCCTTCCACAATGATGACCTCGGTGGGATGCACATAAATCACTTCCTGCGAGCGGGCACAAGTGACGTAGGTGTAAATCGGCATCGGGATGGTCTCGCCTTTTTTCAGACGGTCGAGATGATCGATGAGCAAATCCCACTCGATGGCATCGGGATGGTCGAAGTTGATTTGCTTCTTCTCTTCGGGCGTCTTGTCGCCGTTGTCGAAGTAATAAGCGTCTTGCGAAATGACTGATACTGAATTGTCTGGCAATTGTCTCACCAGTTCCTTAACGACGGTGGTTTTCCCTGAACCTGAGCCGCCTGCAATACCAATGACTAACATAATCTTATAGGTTTGATGGCACAAAGATAGTGTTTTTGTTGATAGGTTTTTGAGCTTGTCGAAAAATCGTTGATTGTTTAATGATTATTTGTTGGAAGGATTTCACTAATTTTGCACAAAATTTCAAAACCCAGCAAAAATGAACGTTATAGTGAAAACCTTGGGCGCACTGATGGCTGTTGGTGTAGTGGCTTTATTCAGTTGCGGCCCCAAGCTCCCCGAACTCCCTGTTTCGGAAGTCCAACCCTATTTCGCCGATGCCGCCAAGACGAAGGCCATCGACACGGCTTTTTATGAGGTCAAAGACGCGAAAGGCAACAAATTGGGCACCGTGTTGTTCTCTTCACCTTACTCCGACGGCATAAAAGGCTTCAACGGCCCCACACCTTTATTAATAGCCTTGGATGCCGAAGGTCGCATCAAGAATGTGGTGCTTTTGGAGAACCAAGAGACACCGCGTTTTGCGCAGCACGTGGTGGAAGGCGGCCTTTATGAAGCCTGGAATGGCCTCACGCCCGACGAAGCCTTAGACAAGGAAGTGGATGCCATCAGCGGAGCCACTTACACCTCCAACGGCGTGAAAAACAGCCTCAAAGCCCGCTTGCAGGCCTATCAAAGGCAGTTAAAGAAATAAGCGTTATCGTTCTTGGTACGGTTTTTGTGATTCATCGGTCATCATCAAAAAGTTTGACCTATGAAAAAGACTTTGTTATCCCTTTGCCTCCTGATTGTCTTGTCGATTTCAGCCGAGGCACAAATCTGTCGACCGCATCCACGATTTCGCCACCAGCCACCCAAGAAAACGGTGGAGCAACCCTGTCACAAACAAGCCCCAAAACACTTCTACAGCCCAATCGGAGAGTACCGTTTCCATGTATATGGTGAACTGGGTTACAGTGACTTCGGAGCCATTTTCATGCACGAGATTCCCTATCATTTCAGCGTAGGCGGCATGGCTGAATACCAAGTCGGGCGCATCACCAATGTCGGCATCGGAGCGGAATACTATTCGAGTTACGGCGAGCACTGCCGTCTGTTCAACAACATGCAGCAGACCTACATCCACACCTTGCCCATCTATGCCAACCTGAAATTCAGTCTGAACAAAGCCCGCATCAGTCCGTTTGTTGAAGGGCGCATCGGTTATTCGATTCCTATGGGTAGGGTGACCTGCAACGACCCTGACGGCGTGCATCACTACAAATCCATGGGATTGTACACAGGCGGTGCAGTGGGCTTAAAAATCTACCGCACCCAAGTCAGTTTTGGCATGTCGGCCATCGATGTGGTAGACAGCGACTTAGGTTTCAACGGCGGGCGGAAAGATGTCATCACAGATTACTATGTGAGGCTTTCGTTCGCGTTTTAATGCCAAATAGCCTTGCCTTTTATAGATTCCCAAGGGAATGACATAAAAGGCAAGGCTATTTTATTCTTCTTCCTCTTGAGTTGAAGGGACAGTGGTTCCTTCTAACACGATAACGATTTCACCCTTGATGTCCTTCTTGGAAAAATTCTCGATCACCTCGGCTAAGGTACCACGGACATTTTCTTCGTGGATTTTGGTCAGCTCGCGGGAGACACAGACCTTTCTTTCGCCGCCACAAACCTCAGCCAACTGCTGCAAAGTCTTCAGCAAACGGAAGGGTGACTCGTAAAGAATAGTCGTGTAAGGATAAGCCGCCACCGCCTGCAACTTGGTCTGGCGACCTTTCTTGTGCGGCAAAAAACCCTCAAAAATGAACTTCTCCGCTGGCAGCCCCGAATTGACCAATGCCGGCACAAATGCCGTCGGACCAGGCAAACATTCCACCTCGATACCACGTTTCACACATTCGCGCACCAAAAGAAAACCCGGGTCGGAGATGGCGGGCGTGCCTGCATCGGTCACCAAGGCCAAGGTCTCCCCTGCCTCAATGCGGTCGGCAATGCGTTCCACCACCTGATGCTCGTTGCGGATGTGGAAGGCCGTCATGGGCTTGCTGATGTCCAAATGGCGCAGCAAGTTGCCCGAAGTGCGCGTGTCCTCGGCAAGGATGCCGTCCACCTCCTTCAGGATGCGGATGGCACGCAAAGTGATGTCTTCCAGATTGCCTATCGGGGTGGGAACAAGATAAAGCTTCGACATGGCATATCATTCAAACTTGCGCGAAACCAAATCCTTAAGCCGCTGGTAAGCCTCATTGCTGCTGTTCCACTGCAACTCGACCTTCAGCTCGTTCAAGTAAATCATCGCGCCGTTAAGGGTTTTCAAGTCGTTGAGGTTCTCGATGGACTTGTTGTACTTCTCCATGCTTCCGCCAAACAACTCGTTGACAAACAAAAACTTGTCATTGATTCCAATCGCCGACTTCAAATCACGCACGGGATTCTGCTGCAATTTTTCCGCCAAGGTAACCTCCTCGCTCATCATCTTCTCGCCCAAAGTCTCAGGCGTCGACAACTCAAACTCGGCATCGTCCTGCTCAAAGAAATCGCCCACCGTTTCCGAGGTCTGACGCTCGTTTTCGAGTTCCAAATCCACCAAGGTCGGCCCTTCCATCTTGGGCATTTCAAAAGGATTGTCGGGCACCAATTCCTCGCCATGGATACGGTCGCGCTCGGGAATCTCCTCTTCAGGAATCTCTTCCATCACATGAACCACCTTGGGTTTCTCCTCCTCTTCTATTATATGCGGCACTTCCTCTATATGAGGCACTTCCTCCACCTTTTCTTCCTCTTTTTCAGGAATATCCTCGAAACGGAAGAAGAGGCCATACTCATCCTTCAACGGCATTTCCTCAGCTGGTGCCTCCTCTGTCAATGGTATTTCTGGTTCAGGTTCAACGACTTCCTCGACTTCATTTTGAACGACCGGCTCATCGACAACCTCCTCAATAACCGCAACAGGAATTTCCACTTGCTCAGGTTCTTCGACGGGTTCAGGGGCTATAACAGGCTCTGGCTCATTGGTTTCGGTAAGCTCTGGCTCTTCAGTTGCGACAGGTTCAGGCTCCTCATTAACAACCAGTTCAGGTTCCGATTCTGGTGTAGACTCTTCCTCCTCTTTCATCATCCCGCCGAAAAGCCCCGAAAAATCCTCCGCATCGAACGGCAGGTCTTCATCATCGCCCATCTCGCCCACATTGACCGAACAAAGCATGTCGTAAAGCGTATGCGTGCGGTTCATCAAAACGTCCAAATCGAGCAGTTCGAGGGGTCTCTCGTTTCTCAAAAGGTAATTGACTTGTTGGTATAACAAACTGATTTCGTGTTTGATAGAAACCAATTTTTCTTTTTGGTTCTCAAAATTCTCGTTCATATAGGATTTATGTTTATTTTTGTTGCTTCACATTTCGCAATGAGGCAGCTAAATTACAAATATTCTTAATTGATTTCTCATGTTCTTAGAAAAAGATTCTCACAACAAGTCGCAAGGGTGGATTGAAGTGATTTGCGGCTCCATGTTTTCGGGCAAGACGGAAGAGTTGATTCGTCGTTTGAAGCGTGCCAAAATCGCCAAACTGAAGGTGGAAATCTTCAAGCCTGGCGTGGACACACGCTACAGCGAGGAAGACGTGGTGTCGCACAACGCCACATCCTTGCACTCCATCCCTGTGGAGAGTGCCAATGAGATTCTTTTCTACGCCACCGATGTGGATGTCATCGGCATTGACGAAGCGCAATTCCTTGACGATGAGTTGCCTAATGTATGCCAGCAGTTGGCCAACCAAGGTGTGCGCGTCATCATCGCGGGTTTGGACATGGACTTCATGGGCAACCCTTTCGGTCCCATGCCCAAACTCATGGCCATCGCCGAAGACGTGACCAAAGTACACGCCATCTGCGTGCGTTGTGGCAGTCCGGCGCAATACTCGCACCGCACCATCGCTGGCGACAAGTTAGTTGTACTCGGAGAAACAGAGAGTTACGAGCCGCTATGCCGGGCCTGTTATTTGAAGGCACGGCAGGAGCGGGAAGAAAAGGCTATATGACAATCCCTCCTGTAGGTGCTGTTTCTTCTGAAGGTTCCTCGTTCTCCTTTTCAGGCAAAACCTCCTTGGCGTAGTCCTTCACCAAATCGAAACCGCGATAGACGTAGGGAACCGTTTTCTCAATGTAAGGATACAACTTCGACTGCTCTTTCACCTCAGGCTTCACTAATCCTGTCAGTTGGAAATTGTTGAGCACCAACAACAAGACGCTACACAGCAGCACGCCTTTGGCCACACCGAATCCAAAGCCGCCCAACTTGTTCCAAAAACTCAGGTTCATGGCTTTCACCATCTCAGTGATTGCCCTACCAATCATATTGACGAGAATGACTAATAAGATGAAAGTCAGCACAAAAGCGAAGGTATTCAGGTATTTCGGGTTGATTTCCATCACTTCTTGCAGGTGTTCCGCCGTGAAGTCGGAGAAGTGCATGGCACCGTAAATGCCCACACCAAATGCCAACAGCGTGACCACCTCGATGATGAGGCCTTTGCGGAAGCCCTTGTATCCGAAGAGGAAGAGGACTATGGCGATTATGATGTCTAAATAATTCATTTTTTTAATGCTGAATGCGGAATTATGAATGCGGAATGCAGAATCAATTTCATTCAGCATTCTGCATTCATCATTCATCACTTTGAGTAATAAAGTATCATCCGTTCGATGGCGCGTTGGCAGACGGGGCAGAAGTCGTGGCCTTTGAAGGTATTCATCAGGCAGTCCATGTGAGGACTATACATACCTTCCGGCTCGTAGCCGCCGCCCTCAAATACACCTATGGTCTGTCTGTATTTTTTCTCACGTGGTGTCGGCACGGGGGTCTCCTTGTCCATCATGTCGCCCCACTTGTTGCTGAAGTCGACCAACGAGGTGATGTTAGGCTCCCAAGGCTCCACGGCAAGATTATACATGTGGTCGGAGGCTCCGGCATAGTAGTATTCATCGGCCAATCCTGCAAAACCATGACCGAACTCATGGATGATGACATCGCTTGAACGGTCGTTGCTGCTTGCACTGGAACAATAGAAGTTGTAAATCCCGCCACCACCATATTTCTCCGTGTTGACGAGGATATAAATCTGGTCGTAGGGCACTTGTCCCGCCAGGTCGCGGATGTCGCGGTTGTCGGTGCTCATGCAATAACGCTCCGAGTCGAAGGTCCAGAAGCTGAAGTGCATCGCCGTGTTTTTGTAGATGTGGTCGCCGGGCATAGTGCAGCCACTCTCAGCAGAAGGCACCATCACGCCACGCACATTAAAACTCTCGCGATAACGATTGTAGGGGGCATAATCAAACAGACTCTTCACGAAGAAGTCGCAGTCCTTGATGAACTTGCCCATCTCGGCTTGGGTGTAGCCTTCGGGCAGGATAACGATGTCGACGGCTTTGGTGATGTCTTCGTTGCCAATCCATGCGTCGTAAACGGGCAGGTTGAGGTTGTCGTAGTCGCGGATGAAATAGTCGTCGGGGTTGACGGTGAGTCGCATCCCTTCGACGAGTTCGCCCTCCCAAGTCTTACGGCAAAAAACGATGTCAACCTTCACTTTAGGGAAAGGCACGATGATGGATTCCTCAAAGGTCTTGGTGACTTTTTCCGCTTCAAGGGTAGTGGTCCACTCGCCGTAAAGGTTTTGGTAACCCTTGGAAAACAGCAGCTTATCCTTTCCCGCCTCAAACACCTTGACGATGTAGTTGCCAAACTCCAAGGTATCGATGAGGTTGGTCTTGGAGCCGCTCCAATAGGGTTCGTGAATCAGCTCCTTGAGGGAGAAAGTGGTTTCTTTGTTGTTGCCAGTGAGGCAATAGTCGACGCGCAGGGAAGACTCGGCGAAATAAGTATCGAACTGGGCCCAGGCCATCATTGGAAGTAGGGCTAACAAAATAAGAAGATGTCTTTTCATAGCGAATAATTTTCGACAAAAGTAGACAAATTTTCAATACCTTTGCGACAAATTAGAAGCGATGCCCACACCTTTATTAATAGTGCGCAACCTAAAGGTCTCCTTTTCCCGCGAAGGAAAGTGGGCCGAGGCCGTGCATGGCATTGACCTTGACGTGTTTGCGGGGCGCACATTGGGGCTTGTGGGCGAGTCGGGGTCGGGCAAGTCGGTGAGTTCATTGGCTGTCATGCGTTTGCTCAATGAGAAAGTGAGCCGTATCAAGGCCGACAGCATCCAAATCGAAGGCGAGGAAATCAAAGACTTCAGCGAAAAACAGATGGCCGAAGTGCGCGGCAAACGCATTGCCATGATTTTTCAGGAGCCCATGACCTCGCTCAATCCTGTATACAAATGTGGTTTTCAGGTGTCGGAAATGATTTTGCAGCACGAAACTGTGAATAAAACCGAAGCCAAAAATCGCGTCATCAGCCTCTTCGATCAGGTGATGCTGCCCCGACCCGAAGCCATCTACGACAGCTACCCACACGAGCTTTCAGGCGGACAGAAACAGCGCGTGATGATTGCCATGGCCATCGCCTGCCATCCCCAGCTGCTCATCGCCGACGAACCAACCACCGCCTTGGACGTGACCGTGCAATTGGAAATCCTAAAGCTGCTGCGCAAACTGCAAGCCGAGACAGGCATGGGCATGATCTTCATCACCCACGACCTCGGTGTGGTGGCCGAAATTGCCGACGACGTGGCCGTGATGCACGACGGCGAAATCTTGGAACGCGGTACAGTGCAGCAAATCCTCAACCATCCAAAGCATCCTTACACACAAGGTTTGTTGGCTTGTCGTCCCCCGATGGATGTGCGCCTGAAACGCCTGCCCATCGTCAAGGAGTTTTTGGACGGACAATGGCAAGGCGGCAAGGAACAGATTCTGCACGACTTGCAAATCACTGAAAGCGAACGCAAAGCCCATCTTGAGCAACTGTATTCCAAAGAGCCTTTACTGAAAGTGGAAAACCTGAAAACTTGGTATCCTTTGCGCAAGGGCGTTTTCAGCCGCGTTTACGACCATGTAAAAGCCGTGGACGATGTAAGCCTCGAAGTCTATGAAGGCGAAACTCTCGGTTTGGTAGGCGAATCAGGCTGCGGCAAGACCACCTTGGGACGTTCCATTTTGCGCTTGGCCGAACCTACTGGCGGCAAGGTATGGTTTGACGGCATTGAAGTGACTGCCTTGAAGGGCCAAGCCTTGCGCGACTTCCGCAAGCAGGCCCAAATCGTGTTCCAAGACCCCTACTCTTCCCTCAACCCGCGCATTACCATTGGTGAAGCCATCGCCGAACCCATGCGGGTGCATGGCATTCATTGTCGTGGACTGCGTCCCACAGTCCAAAGCGAGAACAAACTGCGAGACGCAGTTTGCGACAATGAGATACGTGATGCCGTTTGCGACTTGTTGGAACAAGTGGGGCTGCAAGCCGCGCATTACGACCGTTATCCGCACGAGTTTTCGGGCGGACAGCGGCAACGCATCTGCATCGCCCGCGCCTTGGCGGTGAATCCGCGCTTGGTCATCTGCGACGAATCGGTGTCTGCTTTGGATGTTTCGGTGCAGGCGCAGGTCTTGAATCTGCTCAACCGCCTGAAGGAAGAACGCCACCTCACCTACATCTTCATCTCCCACGACCTCAGCGTGGTGCGGTTCATGAGCGACCGCGTGGTGGTGATGTACAATGGCAAACCTGTAGAGATAAACGAAGCGGATGCCCTTTTCGAACATCCGCTTAACGCTTATACCCAGAAATTGATTGACGCCCTTCCAGGGAAGAATCATCATTTCAGCAACACATCCGGTCCCATGTTGTAATAAATGTCCACAGGGATACCAGCGGCATTCACGCGGTCGAGGTCGGCCTGCAGCTCAGGTTTGATGACGGACATCTCACCCATCCATGCCTTGGTGGCTTCATAGTCGCCGTTGCCTTGGTGAGTGAGGATGTCGCCTGCCAGCTTCTCCACAGCCACTTTCATCTTGTCGAAATCGATGGCATAACGACCGTCTTCATTGCGCACGAAAGCACCTTCGTCCTGGAAGTAGTTGAAGGTAAGCATGTTGGCTTTGCCGTGGGCACTGGCAGCACCGAAACGCACAGAACGGAAGATGCCCGCCATGAAGGTGGTGTAGTTGTCTTCCATGGTGGTGTTGGTGTACTCACCCATCTCGGCGAGTTTGGTCACCAAATAGAGGCCCAACACGTCGGCTTTGGCTTCCTCAAGAGCGTTGTACTGGTTGCTGAGGGCTTCACGAACGGTGCCCTTGCCTGTGATGGTGTTCTTGATACCCATGCCGTGGGCGGTCTCGTGGAACATCACATTGGCGAAGAAAGCGTCGAACTTGATGTGTTCCATCGATTCGGGGGTCATCAGCTCCTTGGAAATGGGTTCCAGAATCTTGTCGAATTTGGCCTGCATGGCATTCTTGAGCTGGAGCTTGCGGGTACCGCGTTGCAGCTGCACACGCTCATCGTTGGGCAAGTTGATGGCGATGGTCTTGCTGTTGGCATTGCAATCACCAGCGTAGTAAACCACATCGTATGCGGCTAAGTCAACATCGCTGCCAGGTACTTCTTTCTTATACTCTTCCGGCACAGGCAGTTGCTTCTGCAATTCAGGCACGAAAGCGGCATAACGAGCCAACTGTTTCGTCCATTCCTGATCCTTGATAAGGATGAAAGCCTCATGTGAAGCCTTGATGCCATAGCGGGCATCGGTGTAGTTCTCAATGGGGCCAATCACCATGTCGATGTTGTTGTTGCGCACATCCATCCACTGCATGTCGCTCTCAAAGTATTCATCGGTACGGAGGGCTTTGGCGCGGAGGCGGAGATACTCGGCAAACTCCTCATCACCAGCGAGTTCAGAAGCATCATCTAACAAGGAAGCGGCTTTCTTGATTTGGTCGGCAAAGTAATCGTGATACCACACGCACTTCAGCGCACCGTTCTCATCGCGGACAATCATGGTGTACTGGCTGGTCTTGTTCGGGTCGTTGAAAGCGGTCCATTCTTCCTCGGTCATATCAGCGGGATAGAACTGGGCACCGGCAGGTTTTGGGCCAATGCCTTCCACAAAAGGTTTGTTGCCGTCAAGGCCGTCCCAAGGGCCGTAGGCGATGGAGGCTAATTTCTTGAGGTCTTCATTGTCGCCGATTTTGGCCATGAGTTCGTCTTTGTCGCCGTAGTTCTCTCTCCAGAAGAGCTGATCCATGATGTCAGCAGCTTCGAAGAGCAGCGGCAACATTTGTTTTTCATTGTCACTCAGGTGACTGATGTCGGTCGTTAGGGTGTACAAGGCGTACTTGTCCGACAGGTTGGTTTGTTCTTGAACAGGCTCAGTGGGCTGTTCGGTTTTCTTGTTTCCGCAAGCCGTGGCAACGACGGCCACAGCTGCGATGATTGCTAAGTACTTAATTTTCATATTGTTTGAATTTAATTAGATTGTTTCTTTCTTTTGGATTCCCTTCGGGAATGGAGAGTGGTTTGTTTTGTAAACTGCGGCGGCAAGTCACATTTTCAGAACGTAAGCGTTTTAAGCCGCCGCATGTAATTGAATAAAGCAACTCCATTCCCGAAGGGAATCTCCATTTCATCAGCACCCAATAGCCCTAGAAATCACCAAACGGAGAATCTCCGAAGTGCCTTCGCCGATTTGCAGGATGCGTTGGTCACGGTAGAAGCGTTCCATATCGAACTCCTTCAACAGACCGTGACCGCCCATCACTTGTACGGCGTTGTCGCACACCTCGGCAGCCACCTCGGAGCAATAAAGTTTCGCCATGGCAGCTTCCTTGCCGAAGGGACGATGTTGGTCCTTCAGCCAGCAGGCATGATAGAGCAAATATCTTGCAGCATCAATCTTCACCGCCATATCAGCGAGTTTGAAACCGACAGCTTGGAATTTGCATACCGGCTTGCCAAACTGCACACGTTTCTTCGAGTAGGCCAAAGCCATTTCGTAGGCACCTTGTGCGCAACCCAAACCCATTGCTGCGATAGACAATCGACCTGAATCCAAGGTGGCGAGCATCATGTGGGAGCCTTCGCCTGGCTCACCCAAAATGCATTCTTTGGGCAGCCGCACATTGTCGAACACG
>Ga0310696_10008774_pt1 | contig 11764 bp, 20 predicted proteins | sample AusTroGonzalo_MG_4_FD_203885 | JGI IMG/M metagenome (GOLD analysis project Ga0310696, IMG submission 203885) | Bovine rumen microbial communities from tropical cattle in Woodstock, Queensland, Australia - Gonzalo_02 (v2) (version 2) | ecosystem: Host-associated > Mammals > Digestive system >...
CTTTTCGTGGGAAAATGACTTTTAAGGACCAGGATTATTGCCGCATTGAACTTCGAAATTACTTCCGCGCATATGAGACTCCAATTGAAGATTGTTTTGCTTGGGTTGATTATCTTTTTGAATATCATGGCTGTCCTATTTATATCATGGAAAAGGTGGAATGTGATGAGGAAAGAACTGAGTCAAGGGCCTTCAGTGCTTATTGCTCTCATTCTCTTTCATATTTATGCGGCGACATCTCTCAAGAAGATATGTATGATTATTTTGATGACTCCAATGATAGAGAGCGCATGATTGGCTTGTTAACTGAAGAATGGGGAGAAGAAAAGGCGGAAAACTTCTTAGATTTCTGTAGTGAAAATAATATCAATGACCTCCATTCCGGTAATTTTGGCTATAGAAATGGTATGTTAGTAATAATTGATTATTCAGGATTTTGAAAGGAGTGCGCGCGATGTACGAAATGTATCTTACTTATTTTAAGGAAAGTCGAAAGAGAATTGCAACGTTCAGTTATATGGTACTTGATGAAATGATACAATGCGGTAGAGCTATTTGGGTAAATCCTCAGGTGGGCTGTGAAAATGTAGAGATTATTGACTCAAAAACTGGTGAAATTATTTGGGACGCCTGTGAGGACTCGGAAGAATTGGAAGAATTAGAGGTAGATTGGATAGATGATGATATTGGTTATGATTCATTCATGGGCCAGCTAACCGATGATTGTTGAAAGGAGATAAAAATGCAGATAATTCTTATTGAATGCCAAGGAGGGGATGAACCGATAGGCGCCGCAATTGATTATCCTCGTGCGATTGATCTTCTTATTGGTTTTAATTGGCTTAATGAAAACACAGAAGTTTGGGATGACCGTGGTATTGGAAGGTCGTTGAAAGAAATCCTTGGAGAAGATTGGATTGATGATTTACGGGATAAATGGACTATGAAGGATTTCAATGAGTATTTCGATGGTGATTTTTTCCTAAAAACTTTGGATGTTTTTGAATAAGAAAGGAGATAAAGATGTTTACAAATTTGGCTAAGATTTCTTGGAAAGAATAAAAGGAGAACAAAATGATTGCCGCTAAAACTGCATGGAGCTTTACCGAGAAGGCGCGCGATAGAAGTGAGAAAAATGAAATTAGAAAGTTTATCAAGAGCTTCAATGAATTGGAATCACAGATTATCCAGCGCGCGAATGAAGGACATTCTTATCTTACAATTACTACATTGAACACTAATCTTGACCAAGAAAAGATTGAAAAATATGCACGCCTTTATTGGGAAAAGTTCGGATATATAGTCCATTTTAATAAAGTTTATATACTTATTTCATGGGATAAAAGTCAGGCTTAATCGCCTGATTTTTTATTTTGGGAAAAATTAAGGGTCGGCCGCTATCATCCAAAATATTTTCCAAAAAATCTTGTAATTTCAGGATTATTCATCTTATAAAAAATTTCAGGACTTTTCATCCTTATAATATTTTCCAGAAAATCCATACCCATAATATTTTCCAAAAAATTCCTTCCGAGATATTTTCCATAAATTTTAAGAGAGGGCTTAAAAAATTATAGTGTCCATATGGAGATGTGACTTATATGTAGAGCGTGGGGGAACCAACGGAAGGGGGCTTCGAAGTGATATCTCATCCAAAGTCACCCACAAACGTTGAAGAAGGCGAACAAAGTGAGCGGATGAATAAAGGGGTGAGCCCTATATAAGAAAAGGCCCAGATATCAATGGCGAGGGTTGGCCTTGGCCAACGCGAGCGGGTCTCCCCGGAGGGGAGAGGAAGAGGGGGCGACTAAGCAAGACAACCCTTGAATGTGCGCAAGAGAAGTACGTCAGATGCTTGCCTCAAAGCAAAACGTCGAAGCAAACGTCGAAGTATTGTAGGTCCAGGTAGGGATGGGTCGTGCGTGTCGAGGGGATGGCGGACATATGTGCAATAACATGGACGGAATGGATGTACAAAACATGGAGAGATTCTTCGGCGAACATAAGAAAGGGGAAGAAATGTAGCTGTGATGAAGAAGGATATGGAAGGGGATAAGAAGATGTAAGATGGGATAGAAAGATGAAAGGAAATAAGGGAAAGTATAGAAGGACATGAAAAAATAGAAGTTGGAATAGAGAGATATGAATTGGTACCTTAATCTTAAAAAGATTGAAAAAGATTGAAAAAGATTGAAAAAGATTAAAAAAGATTAAAAAAGATTAAAAATGGGGACCTGGCCCAAAATTTCAAGAATCGCAAATTTTCTCTCCAAAAAGTAAGAAAACTTCGAAGCAAACGTCGAAGCCTACTTCGAAGTATATATATAATATATATAATATATAATATTATATAGAATTTGAAAAATTTTATGTCAAATTTTAATAATAATATGAGAAAAGAGAGGGTTTTCACCCTCTCTTTTCCCTCTTATAAGGTTTTATGGCTTACTTGGCGAGAGTATAGCCTTTCTGAGTACCCTTAGACTTAATCTTAACATCCTGAACAGATGCCTTACCCTGCGCAACTGCAGCGCGCAGAAGAGCCGAAGCCTTCTGAACCTTGATGCCCATAGGCTCAGCCAGGTCAGTCGCAGTCTTAGGTTCGTCGGTCAGCATGCCGACAATCTGCTCAATAAGGGGGGCATTAGCGATCTGAGCCTTCGTAGGCTTGTCCTTGCGAGCTGCATTCGTAGCATTCATCTTCTCAATGGCAGCTGCCGCGAAGTTGCGAAGATTTTCATCAAGGGACTCAGTATTAGCGATAGCAGTAAAGAAATCACGACGAGTCATATTCATTTCCTTTCTGGCGAAGGCCGCCACCCAGTTTTTTAATTTTGGAAAGAGGAGAGTTACTTTCTCTCTCACTTTCTATATATATTATAGCTGAATTTTATGAATTTTTCAAATTTTCACAGCTCTCACATTTTTACAGCTTTGGGAAATTTTTCCAGCGGAAACCCAGCTGCTATTAAAATTTGATTTTTTATTTTGCAAATTTTCGCAGCTTTTGCAGCTGCCATATATGGTAAAATTTGGAAGCGCAGCTTATATTTGCAGCTGCTATCAAAATTTGACTTGGGGAAAATCAAATTTTGGTGGTGGTAAATTTGGAAGTGGTGGTAAAATCTGGAATAATTGGAAATTTTTGGATGCATAAAAATTTGACGAAAATGAAATTTAGACGTAATACGTCTAAAAAAATTCTGGACGGTAGATTAAAATTCTACCGTCCATTCCTTTCTAACCTTAATAGTTACCTTATTGATTTTCGGGTCAATAATAAAACGGTCGTTTCTTACATATTTAAACCCCTCCAAATTTTTCCATGTTGAAATTGTTCTGTCCTCAACTCTTAAAGTGGTATACTTTGAATATGCGGGAGAAAGCCACAAAAGAGTAATAGACTTTTTATAATATCTTTCATGTTCTTTTATGCGGCGGACGATATTATTTGTTGTCCCTATCTTATAAAGACGCTCTGAAATACTGCCAATACGAATGAAATAAATATGGTCTTTTTTCTCTGTCAATTTTTTATCTCCTTTCTTTATGTTTTTATTATACTCTTTTTCTCTTTTAATGTCAACCCCATTTTTAGACGTATGACGTCTAATTAAAAAAAAGGCGGATTACTCCGCCTTCTCCCTCCTCTCCTTATCCTTTTTAATCTTTTTCGCTTTTGCCTCGGCAGCCTTCGCTTTCTTTTCAGCCTTCTCCTTCAGGCTCAGCTCGTAATCCTGCCGCCGACCATAGCCATCATACTCTTCGTCCTTCGTACCCTTTGGCACCTTCACAACGATCTCAATCCATCCTTCTTCGCCGTCATCAGCGACAACCGGGAAATTAAAGCTGTTAGAAGTAATCATGCCGCAATCTTCGCCCTTGTCATGGAAAAGGGTCAAAAGGGTTTCGGTGTAACGCTTACGGATTTCATTGGCATTAGCAAGTTTCATTTTTTTTATCTCCTTTCCTTTTGTGACTTTATTATACTCTTATTTTCGGGAATTGTCAACCCTATTATTTAGACGTATGACGTCTAAATAAGAGAGATGGGGGAAATTATCCCCATGCCTCTTTTCGCATTTTCTTATGTTGTGCCATACACCTTGAAAAAATTTCCTTTTCGATTAGTACATCTTCTAAACCCGTATGATTTTCCACAAATTCCAAATTTCCGGAAATATACTTGTAAAGAATTTCGGCTGTTGCTCTTACCTTGCCATTTTTTTGACAATATCCATTGTCTTGACAAAACTTGATATAATTCTTTTGTTTACAAATTGTGTCTTGTGCCATTTTCAAAGTGTCCCATAGAGGAATACCATACGGCAAGAAAAACCTATCACTTGACTTTGTGATATATCGGATTGTGTTTGTTGTTGACCTATAATCAAATGTCGCATTGTGGGCGATAATTGCTTTCACATTGTACTTTCGGCAAATATCCCGAACATACTTTCGCGCCGTGTAAATGGAAACAATTTTACGATTACCGTTTTCAATATCTCTTTCGTACATAGGGCGCTTTTCCGCATAATAAGCAGTGTTAAAAAGTTCTCTATCAGCACAAAAAATGTCATAGATAATAAAGGAAAAAGTTTCCTCTACATTTCCCCGCTTATCGTGAATAGCACCGCCCAAATCATACATAAAAGGACATTCTAAACTGTTTGCCGTTTCCGTGTCGATAGTCAAATAATAACTCTTTCTCTTATCCATTTTTATAACCCCTTTCTTTTTTGTATCTTTATTATAATCCTATTCTCCGAAAATGTCAATACTCTTTTTTAGACGTCTTACGTCTAATTTAGGAATTTAAGGGGAAAATTTTCCCCTTAAAAAACGATAGTATAAATAAAAGCGAGAAGAAAAATTAAAGAAGCAACACATTTAAAAATTTTCGGTTCTTCGGCACTACAATTTTCCACAAAAAACCAAATCAAACCGAGTGCGGAGAGAATAAGACAAACAATAAACATTTTTAATAATCTCCTTTCAAAATCTTCGTTTCAATCTTATTTCTTCTACGATTTTCTTTATGAGAAAAATTCTTTGCTTCGGCGGCGCTGTAAAAATCTCTCCAATACTTACCTTTATAAATACCGCCGTAAATTTTGTTCTTCTTGTTCACTTTATCGCCCTCTTTCTTTCTGTATATATAATAACAGAATAAAATGATTTTGTCAACACTTTTATTTAGACGTATAACGTCTAATTTATGAAAATGAATAAAAGGGTGAATATTCACCCTTTTATTCACTCTTTATTTTTTAGAAAATATTTTGACATTCACTTGCAAAGAATTTTGCATTATAATTTTTACAAATTTCCTTGACCGTTTTTGTATCTTTTTGCGTTGCACAATAAAAATTGAATAAAGTATGTTTATCACTAATTTTTATGTAACTATGCGGTACATTTTCCAGAAGATTGTCAATTCTTTCGTAAAATTCTGTGGGGATTGTAACTTCTACCTTCCACATTTTTTCTTTTTTCATTTTGTTTTCGACTAACTTAACCGTAAAAACACCAATTACATTACAACAAAAAGTAATGATGCACTTTTGCCACATGGGGAAATCCATAACGGTGTAAATTAGCATTACATTATAAAAAGCAAAGTAACCGCCGGAAATCAGACTTGCGACGATTTTTCCACTTTTTACCGTGGTAATCGTGCGAATTGTGGAAAAAATTACATTGATAATTGAAAGAATAATAAAGATAATAATAAAATTCATTTTTAAAATCTCCTTTCCTTTTGTGATTTTATTATACTCTTATTTTCTGAAAATGTCAACACCTTTATTTAGACGTATGACGTCTAAATATTATTTTTCCGAAAAATAAAGGGAGATAAAAATCTCCCTTTATCTTTTAATTCTGTTTTTCTCTTTTCGCTTTATCCTTTGCAATCTTCTTCTGTTTCTTTTCCTCTGCAATTTTCTTGTTTTCCTCTTTAAGTTTCAACTTAAGAGAATAATCTTCCGAAACAGAATAACCGTCAAAAGGTTCTCCATCTCTCCCACCAGTAGGGACTTTTACAACAATTTGAACCCACTTATCATTTTTATCTGCATCAGTACAAGGAAAAACGCATTCATTAGAATTAGTCTGCAATACTTCCTCTCCAGAATTTCTAAGAAATTCCATAATTTTCTGCAAATAAAATTCCCGGAGTTCACCATCAAGTTTTCGATTACTTGCCATAAAATTCTCCTTTCTTATTTTCTATAATTATTATAACACAAATTTTAGAATTTGTCAAATTCTTTTTTTAGACGTAATACGTCTAATTTGCCTGTTGTATTTTTATACAGCTCAACTTCAGCTTCTACGTATATATATTCATTTCATTTATATCCTTTTCGAATAAAATGAAGTTAAGGGAAAGATAGATTTATAGGAAAAATAGAGGTGAGTTATTTTTCTGAAAAATCTTCCCCTTAACTTTATCTATATTATATTCTAAAAAATGATTTTTGTCAATACCTTAATTTAGACGTATGACGTCTAAATCTATTTTCCAAAAAAAAGAGGGACTTTCGTCCCTCTCTTTTTATCGGTTACTTGGCGATAAAGTACGCCTTGCGCTTGCCTACCTTCGGAACCTTGATTTCCTCAACAGAAACCTTACCTTCCTTGACAAGCTGACGGACGAGCGCACCTGCCTTGTTATGAGTGGTGTCAATCACCTTGCCCAACTCAGCTTCGGTAAACTTACCGTCATTCTCAACCAGATACTTGAAAATGGCTTCCTTAAGAGGAGCATTAGCAAGCGCCGTCTTGGAAGGCGTATTCGCCCTCTTGGCGTTTCTGGCGTCCAGCCGCTCAAGCTGTCCCTTTGCCCATTCCATAGTGGGGGCGGTAATAGTACCAGAGGCAATAGCGTTCAGGTGGTCACGAGTGGTCATAGTCTTTTCCATAATTTTTTCCTTTCTGTGGGCGGCATGCTACCCACCATAGTGTCGGTCACTACCCTTTTTTATTTTGTTCGGGGTTCCTGTCCCCCCTTACATTTATTATTATAGCAGAATATTTTGAAATGTCAACACTTGTTTTTAGACGTAATACGTCTAAATAAGGAAAAGGCGAATTACTTCGCCTTTTCACGCCAATATTCAATAACTTTTTCTGTAAAATTTTCGGGACTTAGTATGGATACATCATTTCCATCCCAAGGAAAACAGTAGCTTTCGATAAAACCTGCAAGATTTCCACAAGTTCCCTTATGACAAGCTACGTCAGCGTTGCACCAGTTAAATATGAGCTGCCATCCATCATAAAGGGGACGATATTGGAAAGGTACTCCCTCAACAATGAGTCCGGCCAAAATAGGAGGAAGATTTTCTAAAAATTCCTTTCTGATTTCATCAGTTTTAAAACTTACATAATTCATAATTTTACTTCCTTTCTTTTCTTTGTACTCTTATTATAATCCTATTTTCTGAAAATGTCAATACTTGTTTTTAGACGCAATACGTCTAAATAAAAAATCCATAAAAGGAAAGCGGCAGCTTCCAATTTTAGGAAATTTGTAGCTTCTTTTTATTTTCTAAAAAAAATTAGAGAGGGTTTTTCAACCCTCTCCAATAAGAAACTTATCCAGATCCAACAGCTCATTCCATACTTTGTTAGCGGCTCTCTTAATATCTTCTGTAGCTTCAGGAGAATTCATAATTTCAAAAAGCCAATCACAGAAAGTATTATATGCCTCATTTTCATCATAGGTCAGTTCGACCTTAACGGTCTGTTTAATTTTCATTTTTATATCTCCTTTCCTTTTGGTACTTTTATTATACTCTTAAAATTATCTTATGTCAATACTATGATTTAGACGTGATACGTCTAAATAATCCTTATAGAAAAAGAAGGGCTTTCTCAGCCCTTCTTTTCCCAGTAGCGCACCCAGGCGCCCCGCTTCGTAGCCGCATAAGCGTGCGCCTCAGCGTAGCTACCGAAGTGGCGCAGCAGCTTGTTCCCCCGCAGGACATCAAAACCCTTAGAAACGTCGACAATGATACCATAGATAGACATAATAACCTCCATAGGGCGGCCGCCCTTTCGTCGGCTCCGTTCCCCTTAACTGTCTACATTATACGCCCAGACCGGGAAAATGTCAATCCCCTGATTTAGACGTGATACGTCTAAATAATTCAACGCTTTAATGCACTAAACCGTTACGCTTTAGCGCGCTAAACTGTTACGCTTTAGCGCGCTAAACTGTTACGCTTTAGTGTGCTAAAGCGCTGGCCCTCCAAAAAAAAGAAAGGCCTTTCGGCCTTTCTCACATCACCATAGAGAGCTTGCGAAGTTCCTTCTCAATCTCCGCTCGGTGGACAGAGTCAGCACAAACCTTCAACGCTTCAGTCAGCTCCCACATAATATCATCATAAGCAATCCAGGCTTCATGAGCGGCATTCTCCTTCTCAATCTCCGCAAGAATGGCCTCATCGTTAGCAACCTCGTTCAGATAATCATAGTAATACTTCATTTCAAAAATTCCTTTCAAAAATTTTTATAAGACTTTTCCCCGAAGGGCTGGATTATTCCAGCCCTTCGAAGTCGTCCGCCGTGTAATGTTCGCCGGGAGTGAAGGGGATAGGCCAGTCAAGCAGCCACTCAAAAAACTTTTTGCTGGAAACTTGAATAGCTTCTTCGGGATTCCTGCCGTTTGTGGACTTTGTTGCCCCAAAGCGGTCTAGGGCTGCAAGGAAAATTTCTGTAGGAATAAGTACCGGGTCGATTTCCCGTACTTCATCCCAAGCCTCACAAGTTTTGCCCGCCTTGTGCTTCTGAACAAAGCGCATCCGGTAAACAACAAACTTTGGAGCATTTTTCTTGCGGAGAGAGGAAATCCTTCCACCATTAGTTTTGCACTCAGCGGCGTAATTGCCTCGTTCATAGTGAATGAAAATATCGGCCTGCCCCTGCTTACTGACGCAGGTCTTGCGGCTGTGAGCCGAAGCACATTCAAGCTCAAAGATACGGCCCTCGGCACCGTTGTCATGGTCAGCGTTCAGCTTGTGACGCAAAATCTCCATGTTACGGTTAAACTGATACTTGTTCATAATAATACCCCTTTCAAAATTATTCATTTTAGACGGATTGAATATGCAACGCTGTATTCAGTTTTCAATGTTCGCTTGCCTTATCTGTGTACCATTATAGCAGAAAAAGCAGGAATGTCAATCGTCAAAATGCACAAAGTTACGCAAATTTTTTAAGCAACTTGCACAAAATAAATTTCCTGTTTTTGGGAAAAGTTACGGGATTTTTATAGTCATATTGCACAAATACCCTCCCTGTTTTTTGTGCAAAATTTCCAAAACCTATTACCGGGGTGGGTTTTAAGGATTTAGCACTTTAGTGTGCTAAAGCGCGCCGGGGCCTGGAAAATTAGTTCCATGAAACGATTTTTTCGTTTTAGGTAAAAATTTGACTTTCTCTCCAGTTTGTGTTATAATATAAGTATAAATAAAGAAAAAAAGAGGACTTGAATGAAGAATAGATTAGATTTAAATTGGGCGCTTACTTCGGCGAAGGAACGCTCAACCTTTTTACAACATTATATGGAAGATGAACCCTCCTTTTAGAAAAAACCACCTACTCCCGAAGAATTAGAAACCATGGCGAATTACCTGTTGTGGGGTCAAGATGAAGACGGCTTAAATCCCGACCAACGAAAGGAAATCCAAATGCCCCGCCGCAACTCTTCATGGAGCGGTAAAGAAATCGAATCGTTGGACGCCCTTCTGGAATCCCCAACTTTTCAGGAAAACTCTTTATATCAATTGGGGTCCGTTACATCCAAAAAAACCCGTGAAGTTTTTTCTCGTGAAAAAATTCTCCCCGAAAATCGTCCTCTTTTTGCCGACCTATGGAGTCAAATCGACTCGACAGAACTCATCATCAACTATTACGAATTACTTCATGGAAAGCGCAAAAACCCACCCCGTGAAGAACTCTTATCCCGATTCGCGCCCGACCATGCGGCCGCGTTGGAGGAAAAGGCTAAATCCCTTTCCCAATTCCACTACTTAAAAATGCGGCACCTCTTGGTGGAATTGCGGCGATAGCAATACACGATTAAGGATGCGGTCCAGCCGCGAATCCTCACTTACGCGGCGACTACTCCCGCGCCAATCCCTTTCACGGAAGAAGAGCCGGAAGAAATCGCCATCTTCCCTTTTGGCCCTACTGAGCAATTCCTTTTCAAGGACTTCCAAGATTTAATCCCCAAGAACTTTTCGGAATAGGACTTGAAGGAAATCTCCGCGGCCTATTGGAGGAAAAAGGAGGAAAGGAATCATACCGTTAATTTTTTCGATTTTTCAGACTTGGAAACGGTTTATCAACTCTTTCTCGCGCTGGAAACACTTCAAGAGGACCCTACCGATTTTTCATCTTCTATTTTACCCATCTTATGGTATTACGTACGGTAGGCTAATCTTACTTCTGTTCAACAAAAAATCCTGGAGCTAAAAATTCAAAAGGTAAAAAATCAAGACATCGCGGCGCAAATTAACAAAGAATTTAACAAAAGCTATACAACAAACTATATAAGTACAATATTTAGAAAGAAAATAATACCAGAAATTAACTCCGCTGCAATTTATCATGAAAAAATTGTAGGGAGTCTTTTTTTTGAAGAAGATTTTAAAACGTGCGCGAAATGCGGCCGGACTCTATTGCGCGATCCTACTAATTTTGTAAGGCGAAGCCGCGCGAGTGATGGTCTTAGTAATCATTGTAAGAGATGCGATAAAGAAGAAAGGGAAAGGAAGAAAGGAGGGATTATTAGACTTAATGGAAATTAAGAGCTTTGAAAAATTTTAGCGGCAATTATTAAAATTAGAACCGGTAGAATTCTTGGGTGTGGCGCGCATCCTGGGGATAGAAATTATGAAAGACGATAAGGAACCCCTTCCCTTTGAGGAAGTCTTCGCGGCGATTGTTGCTAAATATGGACAACTCTCGCGCCGACAGCGCCGGAACCTTGATCGTATTTTGCGGCCGATTGATAAGAAGGGGTCTGAATGATTAAGGGAAATAATATAAGACCCCCACAAGATTTCTCCACTAAAGTATGCGGCCGATGCCATCAAATTTTTGGTCCTGAAAATTTCTCTAAGACAAAAAGTTGGTTTTATCCAGATGGATATTTACCAATTTGTAATACTTGCCTAAAGGAATACTTGCGCGCGAATGATTTTAATTGGGTTACGATTAATAAGATTTGCCAATACGCGGACATTCCTTTTGTACCCACCAAATGGGAAGAATTGCGCGCGATGAATGGTGATGATGTATTTCCTATTTATGCTCTTGTCTTTTTAGGAGAAGAATTTGAAGACTTAGGATGGGGCGACTATTATTAGGAATTTAAGCGGCTCCAAGAGGAGAAGCTTATTGAAGAAGAACTCCCTGGTTTGCGAGAAGAGAAGATCGCGCACCTCCAAGAGAAGTGGGGACCAAATTATGATTATGAAGCATTGACTTATTTAGAGAATCTTTATAATGGCATCTTACAAACACAAAATGTAAATGGTGCTCTTCAAGGAGACTAGGCACTTAAGCTTTGTAAGATTTCTTATGAAATTGATTGTTGTATCCGAGAGGGGAGTCCTGTTGATAAACTTCTTGCCAGTTATGATAAGTTAGTTAAAACTGCAGAGTTTACTCCCAAAAATGTTAAAAGCGCGAGTGATTTTGATTCTGTCGGTGAATTATTTAGGTGGCTTGAAAAAAGAGGATGGCGTAA
>Ga0310696_10008778_pt1 | contig 11761 bp, 4 predicted proteins | sample AusTroGonzalo_MG_4_FD_203885 | JGI IMG/M metagenome (GOLD analysis project Ga0310696, IMG submission 203885) | Bovine rumen microbial communities from tropical cattle in Woodstock, Queensland, Australia - Gonzalo_02 (v2) (version 2) | ecosystem: Host-associated > Mammals > Digestive system >...
CCAGATACTTCTGCGTGACGAAATCCGCCCGGTTGATGGAATCGTACAACGGCACAAGCCCGAAATTCTTGATTTTCTTGTCATCCTTGTATTGTTGATAATAGCCTTTGCCGCGTGTCAGGTAAGGCATCACCTGCAGCTTGTGGTGCTGCAGTCCGTCCTGTCGGATCCAGTCTTTCAGGTACTCCAACTGGTAAAATGTTTGGGTATAATTATCTTTGGAATCCACGTAATAATGGCGTTGACCATCATCTGTGTAGTACTCACCGCAGGGATTGTAGGTGCGGTTGGTGGAGAGACTGTCGTACGGAATGCCGCTCCATGCAAGGCCGGTGTGCTCTGTACCATAGAGCAAGTGGAATCTCAGTTTGCCGTTATCCTTGTTTTTCTTGAAGTTGTACAAATCATACTGGGCAGTGAGGAATCCTGAGTTGAGGCGAACACCAGAATAGTCGATGTATCCGTCACTTCTGATATCGGAGAAGGAAGCCAGCATGGAAAAGCGTTTCCCGATGAGGCCAGTTCCCGCGCTCACCATGTTGTGGAAGGTGTTGTATGAACCGTATGAACTGCGCACTTCGGCAAAGGGTCTTTCCGGGATATCCTTTGTAACGAAGTCAATACGGGTGCTGAAGAGGGTGCTACCGTCGTTGGAGTTGGCACCGTTCTGCACGCTCACCTGCCCAATGTAGGCGGCCATGTCGGGGAGGTTGACCAGCCACGAGCCCTGCGACTCGGCATTGTTGATGGTCACGCCGTTGAGGGTAGTATTGATGCGCGTTTGGTCAATGCCACGGATGAACATGTAGGTGGCACCGAGGCCGTTACCACCGTCGGAGGTAGTGACCACGGAGGGCATGAATTCCAATAGGTTGTTGACACTGCCGTTGCCCTGTTGCGCGCGAATCTGCGGCATGGACATGGTCGTAACATTGGCAGCGGTTTGTACCGTGGGCTTGGTAAACTCGATGGTGATTTCATCCACCTCGCCGCGCTGCACTGAATCAATTTGCGCTGAAAGCATCGGGGACAACATAATAAGGAACAACATAGAAACAAGAGAGTTGACTATGAACCTTGAACCTTGAACCTTGAACTTTGAACTTTGAAACATACTCTAACAGTTTTGGTTTTTAAAATGAAACAATACTGAAAGAGGGATTGTGAAAATAGAAGCGTTTGTCTCCCTACGGCGGCATTATCCGCATCAGGTTCAACGGGTCTGATCTCAGCCTGTGAAGGCACCCCTTTCAAAACGGCGGCAAAGATACAAAAAAAAAGGGTTCCCGGCTCTTGCCGGAAACCCTACTATAAAATCTCATCTCTAAACTCTACACTTTTCTCTATCAGTCTTTCAGGCAGCGGACAGAATACGCATGAACTTTGTTTCCTCCTGTGATAGATGGGGTTGCACTTGTGTAATACAGATAGAAATAATAGTGAGAAGTTGATGAAGGAATCTGCTCACATGTCCAAAATTCTGCAGCGGCCCTAAACCAACTCCAGTGCATTATGCCTACATATCCTGAATTGTTTAAACTCCAATGACCAGCAGGGCGCGCTGTAAAACCAGTAGCGTTGTTATTCTCCAACACATTGTTCACAGCACAATCATTAGGACTGGAAGTGGTTAACCAATTTATGGAATCTGCCAATGCTTTATTGATATTATTTTCTCCAGATCCGCAAACATACGCTGGAACGCCTTTTACATAATCTTGCAATTGTACAAACTCTGCACGACTGGGCACATGCCATCCAGTAGGACAAATGCCTTGTACACCACTTGGGTTGGCTGAACTGGGTGAAGATCCGTTCATAACGGCTGTCAAGTTGTACAGATATCCATAGTCTTGAACTGTTGCTCCCGATGCATTAGGGATGTAGCGGGCACCAATGGTAGAACTAGAGTCTGCAAGAAGGGGTATTTGAGTTCCATCAGGATATTTGGTGGTGCGCAGGTTTTCTTTCATCCAACACTGGCTGCCGATTTGTACTGTGTTATACAAATTTCCATCCGCATCCAAAATCTTGCTCCCACAAGTGAAAGTTGTGCTCATCAATTGATTGATAAGGAACAATTGTGAGTTAAGCAAATTTTGAAGTTCATCGATCCGATTCTCTAATTCGTTAATCTTATCCTCCAATGGCGTAACCATATCAATCATCATAGAGGAAATGGGGCTTTCGTCTGTGGCATCACGCAAGCAGCGCACTTGGTTTGCTGTCCGTTTGTAAACAATTTCTTGTAGGCCTCCACCGCCCGAAAACATTGTACCTGAACTGCCTATTGAATAGGGCCAACGGTATGGGGCCCCGGTAGAAGAAAGACTCCATAAAGTTGCGATACTGCACATGTTGACAATCTGGTTAGAGTTTGCAGGGATGTTTCCTGCTGGTAACAAACTGAATCCAGATGCATTGTTAGAGGAAGGATTGTAACCTGGTGCACAAGGATTCGCGGACGCATCCCAACCCGTGGTTCCAGCCAAGGATTTGGCTATATTAATGTTGGTGTCACCGCATACATATTCACTTTGGGATTTTACATAGCTAACAAGTTCTTGCAAATCCGTGGATTGAGGAACATGCCAACCTACAGGACAGATACCCTGGATGTAATTCCCGGTTTCCCCATTCACCAAAGCAGCCCAGTTGTACAGATAACCGTATGTGGACACATTATTTGCATTGTTGCCGGGGTTGTATCGGTAAGCGACCGTGGAAGAAGTGTCGTTGCCAAGCGCAATGGCTGTACCATTGGTAAAGTGCGTGGATTTCAAGTTCTCCTTTGTCCAGCATTGGTTCCCGATTTTCACGGTCCTGTATTCATTACCGTCATAATCTTTAACCGTGGAAACGCCGCAAATGAACGTATTTGAATTCAAATCTTGTGCAAAATTATCAATAGCATTCTGTATGCTGTTGCTGCTGAGTGTCGGATCCTTAACACATCTAACATTCATAGCGGATTCTTTACCGTATGAAGAATAAAAGGAAGGAGAAGACGTTGAACTATAAAGTAAAAAGTGATTAGCTGAAGTTGAAGAAACTTCTTCAGAGGTCCAAAATCTAGCACTCAAACCTGTTTGTCCAAAATACATTTGGCCTATATGTCCACTAAAGTTGGTGAGCCACATACCAGCGCCTTTTGCAGAAAAGCCCGTGGCATTGTTATTTGAAAAGTTATTTCCCACTGCACATTCGTTCGAAGAAGAGGACCAATACAAAGAATCTGCAAGCGCTTTGGCGATATTGTTAGGATTCGAACCGCATACGTAGTCACTGTTGCTTTTCACAAAATTGATTAATTCTGTAAATTCTACACTGCTTGGCACATGCCAACCCACGGGACATACTCCTTGTACACCACTAGGATTGGTATTGCTGCCAGCGGAATTTCTCATTATCGCAGGCCAATTGTAGTAAAAACCATAATTATTATTGAGGTAATTTATTGCTTCATAATAATATCCTTTAGATAAAGAGGAATCTGTGCCTTTGGGAATAGAGGTTCCATCACTATAATGTGTGGTTTTAAGATTCTCTTTCATCCAGCATTGGTTGCCAATATTGACTGTGGCATATTCATTTCCGTCATAATCTTTTACCGTTGATTGGCCACAAACAAAATCAGCATCAGACATCATGTTACTAATTGCGTTCTGCAACGGAGCAAGACTTTGGTTTATGACATCTTGTAAAGCGGAAGTTTCAGGATTTTGCAAACAACGAACAGAATTTGCATAGACAAATCTATTCTGTAATGATGTAATATTGGGGAGAGCTAAATTATTAGCCAAACTAAAAACATAAACATTAGAAGGGTTCGTAGCGTTTTCTTCGGTGGTCCATAAGTAAGTGGTAGTGTTCTGATTACCATAATACCATTCTCCTATATGTCCATAATAATTTGATGCCCACATGCCAGTTGGCACTGCTGAAAAGCCAGTGGCATTATTGGCAGACGAATTTTTGCCTATGGAACAGTCATTGGTGGAAGAACTCCAATAAAGCGAACTTGCAAGTGCTTTTGCAATATTATTTATGGAATTACCACATGAAAATTCATTTTGGCTTTTCAAATAATTGATTAATTGTATGTATTCCTCTGCGCTGGGCACATGCCATCCGTCAGGGCAAATGCCTTGCACGCCGCTGGGGTTAGCACTCGTGGCAGAAGCACCATTCATGGTGGCCACCCAGTTGTACAGATAACCGCGAGCTGCTACATCGGCTTCGGAACCTGGAACACTGCGAGTCCCTAATGTGGAAGACGAATCGGTACCAAGAGGAATTTCTGTTCCGTTGGGATATTTGGTGGTGCGCATGTTTTCTTTCATCCAGCATTGCTGTCCAATCCGCACGGTGTTGTATTCGTTGCCTTCAATATCTTTCACTTTATCTTTTCCGCATATAAAGCCCATAGATTCGTGCAAATTGTCAATTTCATCTGCAAGACTGTCCATAGCGTTCTGCATGCCGGCAATGTCGGGTTTATTCAGAATCTCGGCCACACCGCTGGTAGCGTTCCAGTCGGCATTTACCTGAGCGTCAGTAATGGAGTCCATGGTGAGGTAGCCTGCGTCGTTGGTAAAGGCGCTCACATTGGTAGGCACAGTCGGAATAGAAGGAATGGAATCCATGGTGATGTAACCCGCGTCGTTGGTGAAGGCGCTCACATTGGTGGGCACTGTCGGAATGGCCGGAATAGAATCCATGGTAATGTAGCCTGCGTCGTTGGTGAAGGCACCCACATTGGTGGGTACTGTCGGAATGGCTGGAATGGAATCCATGGTGATGTAACCCGCGTCATTGGTGAAGGCGCTTACATTGGTGGGCACTGTCGGAATAGCAGGAATAGAATCCATGGTGATGTAGCCCGCGTCGTTGGTGAAGGCACCCACATTGGTGGGTACTGTCGGAATGGCTGGAATGGAATCCATGGTGATGTAACCCGCGTCGTTGGTGAAGGCGCTCACATTGGTCGGTTTGTCGATGATATAAGCGGGGCTGGTCGGGTCGGTCACGCTCCAGCTGGCGTTCATCTGGGTGCCGCCGCTACCGCCTGCGCCCACAGGAATCTGCCATGACTGGGTATTGTCTCCCACCGTTACCGTAATGGTAAGCACAGTGCTATCGGCGTTCATGGAATGCGTAAATACAGGAATGGGAGCAGGTGTGCCAGGCGCGCCAGGTTCACCAGGAGCACCGGGGGCACCATCCACACCATTGCGCAGGATGTATGTCTGAGCAGTTCCACCGGGTTGTGTCACAGTGAGCACATAGCCCGTGTCGGTTTGCGTCACATTCAAAGTGGGCACTTCCGCGCTGGTAATGTATCCGGCATCGTTGGTGAAAGCACCTACGTTACTGGGCACAGTAGGAATGGCCGGTATAGAGTCCATAGTGATATAACCTGCATCATTGGTAAATGCGCTCACATTGGTAGGAACAGTGGGGATTGCAGGAATGGAATCCATCGTGATATAACCGGCATCGTTAGTGAAGGCGCTCACATTGGTCGGTTTGTCGATGATATAAGCGGGGCTGGTCGGGTCGGTCACGCTCCAGCTGGCGTTCATCTGGGTGCCGCCACTACCGCCTGCACCCACAGGAATCTGCCATGACTGGGTATTGTCGCCCACCGTTACCGTAATAATAAGCACAGTGCTATCGGCGTTCATGGAATACGTGAATACAGGGATGGGAGCAGGTGTGCCAGGTTCGCCAGGTGCACCGGGAGCACCAGGTTCACCGGGAGCGCCGTCAACACCATTGGTCACTGTATAGGTATATGTCGTGTTGTTACTATAATATATTGTATAGGTGTCCACATTGGCATTGGTGCCTGTCTTGGCAATGGAGTCGATGCCCACGCCGTCAGCGCCGGGAATGCCGGTGCCGTCGCCGCCTGTAGGAATGGTAACGGTGTTACCGCCGGAAATAGAGAGTTGGTTGCCGGCGATGGTGAGTGTCTGGGCGATACCCTGACCATCTGCGCCGTTGGTCACATTGAAAGTGGCTGTAGTGTTGTTGCTGTAATAAATCGTGTAAGTGTCAACCAGGCCATTGGTACCTGTCTTGGCGATGGAGTCGATGCCCACGCCGTCAGCACCGGGGGCGCCGGGAGTTCCAGGGGTTCCAGGATTGCCTTGAGGACCTTGCGGACCTGCGGGGCCTTGGGTGCCGTTGGTGAGGAGGAAGGTCTGCGGCTGGCCGCCGGGCTGCGTGATGCTGATCATGTAGCCTGTCGTGTCAACCGGCGTGATGGCGAAGGCAGGCACGTTGCCGGCCTGGCCTGCATACAGTGCATAAGGCACGCTCATCAGCTGCTGGGCGCCCTCAATGCTGTAGTTGACGCCGCCGTTCGGGTCTATCTCGGATTTGAGGTAGAACGGACCGTTGGCCCAGTCTATGCCGGACATGGTGCCCGACACTGCGGTGCCCTCGCCCACCTCGACGGTGAGAAGACCGTTGATGTTCGTGGTCGCGCTGTGCGTCTCCACGTACACGGGCGTACCGTTCACACTGCCCTGCAAGATGCTGATTCTTGCTGACACGTTCTGATTGGTCACCAGAGTGTTGTTGGCGTTGCGAACAACCGCCTGGTAGCTCATCTTCTGCGGCGCCTGCGCAAACAGAGTCGCCACTGTGAGCACTAAAATGAAAAGAGATAATAGAATTTTTTTCATAATATTGAGATTTGGTAAAACAATTAAATACAAGTATGTTGTTTGTGCTTTGGGGCTCCGTTCGCTGCGCGAACGGAATGGTGCGATTAAAGGTATCCAGGGAAAGCGCCATTCCGCAGCAGTTGTCGGCGGAAACTAGAATTTGTTTTTGACGATTTGGAATGTTTTCAAGAGACGTTTCCCGTCCATCACGCGCAACTGGTAGGTGGCGGTGGGATATACGGACAGGTCCATCTGGGTCAGCAGGTCTGTAACCTCGAACACCTTGATCAGACGACCGTTTTTGTCATACAGCTGGGCGGCCAGGCCGCCTTCGGAAATCTCGAAATTGGAAATGCGCAGGTTTATGAGATCCGGGGTCGGATTGGGGAACAGGGACGCTTCCAATTGGATGCCTGGATAATCGTTCACACCCACAGTCTGGATTTCGTAGGGCTGCTGCACACCCTCGATGACGAACTTGCCACCCGCTTCCGCACGCTGGTCTGCAATCTGGCCTACGGTATAGGTAGCAGAACCTCCATTACCAGAAGCGGTGCCGCCGGCAGGCACCACTGCACTCTGACAGAAGGCTGAAAACACTAACGTACTGAATAACAGTAAAAAATAAAACTTTCTCATAGTAAGATATTTAGTAAACATTAATATTTTCAAAGAACTTTGCAAATTTATAAAAAATAGCCGTTGACATTAATTGAATGTCAACGGCTATTTATCAACTATTTTAGCATTTATCAACAGGCACGATTAGTACCCGAATATCTCCTCCAGCGTGAGCGTGGTCACTTTGCCGTATTTTTCAAGAGCTTTCATATCGACTTCGTTCTTGTTGCCCAACACCACAACCACTCGCTTCTGGCCTTTGATGTAGTTCTTGTTGAAGTTCACCACATCGTTCAAAGTCATATTCTTGACGGCATTGTAGTTAGCCTTGATCGGAGACTCTTTCAAGCCAGCCTCTTCACAGGTCAGGTAGGAGTTGATGATGGACATCTTGCGCACGCGGGTGGTACGATACTCGGAAATGAGAGATGTCTTGGCCAGATCGAAATTGAGTTCAGAAACCGGCATATTGTCCAACAAATCGGTGAAAGCCGCCAGTGCATCCGGCAATTTGTCGTTCTGTGTACCGATATGAGTCATATTATAGTCGAAACGGCCTTTTTCACTCGGCTCCACAAAATAGGCGGCTGCGGAATAAGCCAAAGAGCGTTTTTCACGGATCTCCTGGAAGACGATGGAATTCATGCTGCCTCCAAAATATTCGTTATACATCTTCACCTGCGGGGTCATGGAAGGATTGTAAGGCACGGAAGTCGTCAGTTGACGGCACAAAGACTGCTTTGCATCATAGTGTGCGAAATAGACCTTGTTCTCTTTAGTGGCCAAACGGTCGTAATCAGGATTCATTTTCAGAGGTTTCTTGGCAGGATGCACGCTGTGCTTGTCAGTGATAACTTTCTGTAAGTCATTGAGCGTCAAGTCTCCGTAATAGAGTATGCGCTGCGGTTGGGAAGTCATGGTCTTGATCTGGCTGATGACATTCTGAGCCGTGATTTTCTTTAGTTCATCGTTGTTGACGAAATATTTGCGCACGTTATCCTTTCCATAAGCAGCATAGTTCAACATCTTTTGGAAGATATTGTTCTGGCGGGACTTGGCATCCTCGCGGGATTGTAACACGTCCTGAATGGAGTTTTTAACAGACTCTTCGGAGATTTTCGGATTGTTCAGAATGTCTTCCACAATAGCCATGGCCTTCTCCATATTCTCACTCAAGCCACTGATATTGACGCGGGCGTATTTGTCGCCAAAACTGATGGAATAGCTGCAAGCCAGGTCATACATCTCGCGGTTGATCTGGCTGAGCGTGCGGTTTTCGCTCTCCAGCTGATCGAGAAATTGGTTGGTGATACCGGCTTTTTTGTCGTACAGGGAACCGTAATTATAGCGGTAAATCATCTGGAAACGGCCATTATCGGTGTTTTGGACATAAAGAATCTCATTGCCATTGGCTTTGCCTTTCTTCATATCTTTGTTGTAATCCACGAAAACAGGCTCAATGGGATTCACTTTCATACTTTTCACCTCTTTCAGGAAATTGCTTTCCACATCGCGGTTCATCACCACGGGAGTGATTTCCGGCTTATCCACCTTCTGGACATTACGCTGCTCGCCCTGGCGTTTATAAACCACCACATAATTATTGTTCTTGAACGTGCGCTTTGCAAAATCCACAACATCTTCCTTGGTTACCATACTCATGTTCTCAGTCTCGTTGAGCACATCTTGCCAGCTCTGGTGCGCAATATAGGCAAAGGCCATCTTCATGCCACGGTTACGGTTGCTTTCAAGTGAGGTCATGTCACTCAGTTTCCGGTTATTGATGGCAGCGGTAAGGAGATCTTCATCCCAATTGCCGGATTTCAGAATCTCTATTTGCTGGAGCAAGAGGTCTTTGAGCTGTTCCAGGGTTTGCCCTTGTTTAGGCTTGCCCGTCAGGCGGAAATATGCATAGTCATTGAGGTCACTTACGCCAGTGGCAGCATATTGTGCCAACTGTTTCTGATTGATGTTCTCATCAATGATACCACAGGAACCATTCATAAGCACAGCATCGGCCATCTCGGCCAAAAGCACGTCACGAGAACCAGTACCTGCATCAATACGGAAGCCGATTTGCAGATTTTCTGGCTCCAGACCATACACTTCCACAACCTTTACTTCACGAATGGGTTTCTCCTTTACATAGGTAAAATCCGGAATATAGCGCGGCTGAATCTTACCGAAGTATTTGTCAATCAACTTAATGACCTGATCCGGATCAAAGTCGCCCGACATGGCAATACAATAGTTGTTGGGTACATAGTATGTTTGGAAATGCTTGTTGATGTTTGTCAATGATGGGTTCTTCAGATGCTCGATGGTACCAATCGTGGTCTGTGTTCCGTAAGGATGGTGGGGAAAAAGAGCCTCGTTCATCTTCTCGTATGCAGTACGACTGTCATTGGCCATGTTCATGTTCTTCTCTTCATACACGGCTTCAAGCTCGGTATGAAACAAGCGAAAGACCGGATTGGCGAAACGTTCACTTTCAATCATCAACCAACGTTCCACCTCATTATTTGGAATATCTTCCTGATATACAGTCATATCGTTGGAAGTGAAGGCATTTGTACCTTGTGCACCGATCATGGACATCATCTTGTCATATTCGTTTGGAATGGCATATTTGGAAGCCTCGTACGAAACAGAGTCAATTTGATGATAGATGGCCTTGCGCTGCGCAGGGTCGGTGGTGTGGTTATAGACCTCATACAGAGCTTCGATCTTCTTCAGTTGCTCCTCTTCTTTAGGCCAGTCCAGCGTACCGAAATGATTTGTACCCTTAAACATAAGGTGTTCAAGATAGTGCGAGAGTCCCGTGGATTCGGAAGGGTCGTTCTTGCTGCCCACACGCACCGCAATATAGGTCTGGATGCGCGGCACGTCCTTATTCACTGACATGAACACTTGCAAACCGTTGTCGAGCGTGTAATGAATCACGTTCATCGGGTCATTTTGATATGTTTCCTTTTTGTAGTTCTGGGCATCTACACTGACAGCGAGGAAACAGAATGCTGCTGTCAAAAAGCCCACAAATAATTTTTTACTCATATTTATTAATGTTAAAAGAATTTTCAAGGCGGCAAAAGTAAAGAAAAATAATTTTACTTTTGCTGCGTTAACACCTTCAAGAAAAATCTAAAACTAAAAAAAATGAAGAAACTGTTTATTTTGATGGCAGCCACATGCTGTCTGGCATTCTCTGCCTGCAACAACAACAAACCTGCTGAGCAGCCTGCTGAGAATACGGAAATGCAAGCCGAAGACCACCCTTGCTGCAAGGATATGACTCCGGAACAAAAAGCCGAAATGGAAGCCCATAAAAAAGCCTGTGAAGACTGGAAAAATTGGGAAAGCATCACCGAAGAGCGCAGAGTGGAGCTGCTCAACGAGCGCAAAGCCGACTATGACAAGATGCAGGAAATGAAGAAAGCCCAAGAAGAAAAGCAAGCCAAATTCGAGGCTGCCATGAACAACTGGGACAAACTCACCACTGCTGAAAAGAAAGCCGCTTTCGACGAGATGGGTTGCTGCGGTGGTTGCAAGAAGGGTGAAGGCCCTGGTTGCTGCAAAGGTGGCGACATGCCTGGTTGCCCGAAAGATGGTCCTCACCACGGCCCAAAAGGTCCCTGCCCGAAAGACCACAAATGTCCTGGCGAACATAAACACTAAAATCAAAACAGATTCTCCGAATCTAAAAAAAGCGCACCGGTGCTATTGCACTGATGCGCTTTTTCATTTGGCAACTTTATCTATACCGATAAGGTTGAGAGGATATCACTCCACGATTACTCGCCGTATGAAGAGCCGTCGAAGCAATGTGTACAGATGCGTTCCTTCGGCAGGCCGATAGCCTTGGCAATCGTTTCCAGTTTGTTGAATTTCAGGGTATCCACGCCCAAGTGCTTCCGGATAACCTCCACCATATTGGCATACTCTTTAGTGGAATCATCGCAATAGAGATGGAGGTTTTTGGTGCTGTCACCCTCCAGTTCCTCAATCACGCGGCGGGTAATCAGCTCCATTTCCGTTTTGGATGCAGAGAAGTTCAGGAATTGGCAGCCGTAAGTCAGCGGCGGGCAGCTGATGCGGATGTGGACTTCTTTTGCGCCGTACCCATAGAGTTTTTTCACGTTGTCGCGGAGTTGCGTGCCACGCACGATGGAATCATCGCAGAAAACAATGCGCTGGCCTTTCAGGATTTTCGTGTTGGGCAGCAGTTTCATACGGGCCACATGCTCGCGAGTCTCCTGATTCACGGGCATGAAACTTCTGGACCAGGTGGGCGTGTACTTGATAATGCCACGCTTGTATGGAATCTGCTTGCCCATTGCATAACCCAATGCCATGCCGATACCTGAATCAGGGATGGCGGACACCATATCTACATCCACATCATCGGTGCGGCCCATCTCGTAACCGTACATGTAGCGGGTGTTCTCCACATTCACACCCTCGTA
>Ga0310696_10008779_pt1 | contig 11760 bp, 11 predicted proteins | sample AusTroGonzalo_MG_4_FD_203885 | JGI IMG/M metagenome (GOLD analysis project Ga0310696, IMG submission 203885) | Bovine rumen microbial communities from tropical cattle in Woodstock, Queensland, Australia - Gonzalo_02 (v2) (version 2) | ecosystem: Host-associated > Mammals > Digestive system >...
AGTGGGTAACCGATGAGTCCGTACTTGTCCATAGTGGTTGGGTTGTTGGGTGAAACTATTTTGTTGCAAAATACATTGTGCAGATGCCAAAGGTGAGTCGTCGGAACGAAGCTTCGGCAAAGCCTGCCTTCAAGAGGATGTCGACCATGCGCTCGCCTTGCGGGAAAGCCTCGATGGTCTTGGTCAGATACGAGTAGGCACTGCTGTCACGCGAAATCAGCCGTCCGTAGACAGGCAACACAGTATGCGCATAGACGTGGAACAGCTGGCGCATGGGGAACGTAATGGGAGTGGTCAGTTCGACAATGCTCAGATGTCCGCCCTTACGGAGCACGCGACACATTTCCTGCAGTCCCTTGTCGAGGTCGGCGAAGTTGCGGATGCCGAAGGCTGCCGTCACGGCGTCGAACGATGCGTCAGGGTAGGAGAGGCTGGTGCAGTCTTCACGCTCGAAAGCGATACGCTCAGTGAGTCCCATTTGTCTGACTTTCTGCCGTCCGACGTCCATCATGCCTTCACTGATGTCGATGCCTTTGACGTGTACCCCGTCCAGCATCTGACAGGCCTGTATGGCAAAGTCGCCGGTACCTGTAGCCACGTCGAGGAGGGTCTTGGGGGCGAAAGGCATCAACTGCTTGATGGCCTTTCTCCGCCATCCCTTGTCGATGTTCCAGGAGAGACGGTGGTTCAGCGTGTCGTAGGTAGGGGCGATGTTGTCGAACATCTGCTCCACCTGCTGGGCTTTAGTTCCCTGGGTGTAGGGGGTTATCGTCTCTTGCTGGTACATATTCTGTTGTGCTTGTTGCTATAGCATAGCAACATACTTGACTATTTACTTAACTATTTGCGGGTTTTGAGGTAGCCGCTGACGTTCTGCTCGATGCGGGCGGCAATATCCTCCGTGTCGTCGGCCTTCTCGAAACGCTCACCGATAATGTGCTCGTAGAGCTCGATGTAACGGTCAGAGACGCTCTCGGCATACTCGTCGGTGATTTCGGGCATCACCTGTCCGGGCTCGTTCATGAAGTTGTGCTCGATGAGCCACTGGCGCACGAACTCCTTCGACAGCTGGCGCTGGGGTTTGCCTTCGGCCAAGTTGCGCTCGTAACCTTCGGCATAGAAGTAGCGGCTGGAGTCGGGCGTGTGAATCTCGTCGATGAGGTACACCTTGCCGTCGCGTTTGCCAAACTCGTACTTTGTGTCCACGAGGATGAGACCGCGCTTCTCGGCAATCTGCTGACCACGGGCGAAAATCTTGCGGGTGTAGTTCTCCATGATGGCGTAGTCCTCAGCAGAGACGATGCCCTGAGCGATGATCTCTTCCTTCGAGATGTTCATGTCGTGACCCTCATCAGCTTTGGTGGTCGGGGTGATGATGGGCTCAGGGAAACGCTCGTTCTCCTTCATGCCGTCAGGCAACTTCACACCACACAGCTCGCGACAGCCGTTCTTGTACTCGCGCCAGGCAGAGCCGGTAAGGATAGAACGGATAATCATCTCCACGCGGAAACCCTCACATTTCAGACCCACGGTAACCATGGGGTCGGGGGTAGCCAGTTTCCAGTTCGGACAGATGTCGGTAGTGGCATCCAGGAACTTTGCTGCAATCTGGTTCAGTACCTGCCCCTTGAAGGGAATGCCCTTCGGCAGTACGACGTCGAAGGCGGAGATGCGGTCGGTGGCCACCATCACCATCAGGTCGTCGTTGATGTTGTACACATCGCGTACCTTTCCGTGGTACACGCTCTTCTGTCCCTCAAAGTGGAAATCAGTCTTTGTTAATGCTTTCATCTTTTATTTGACTATTTGACTATTTTACTATTTTATTTGACTATCTACGATTTCACTATTTGCTGTTGCCTTGTCAAAACGCTCGTAGGCGTTGACGATGCGAGTCACCAGCTTGTGGCGGACAATGTCCTTTCTGGTCAACTCGACAATGCCGATACCCTCGACCCCGTTTAGGATGTGCAGTGCCTCCACCAGTCCGCTTTTCTGCGATTTCGGCAGGTCAATCTGCGTCATGTCGCCCGTGATGATCATCTTCGTGTTCCACCCCATGCGCGTCAGAAACATTCGGATTTGCTGAGGCGTCGTGTTCTGGGCTTCGTCCAGTATGACGACGGCATCACTCAATGTGCGCCCGCGCATAAAGGCCAGCGGGGCTATCTGGATGACGTGCTTCTCCATCATGTCCTGTAGCTTCACTTGTGGCAGCATATCCTCCAAGGCGTCGTAAAGCGGTTGCAGATAGGGGTCTATCTTGTCCTTCATGTCGCCTGGTAGGAATCCCAGTTTCTCGCCAGCTTCCACGGCCGGACGCGACAGGATGATTTTCTTCGCCGTCTTTTCCTTCAAGGCCTTCACGGCCAGTGCTATCGACAGGTACGTCTTGCCGGTTCCTGCAGGTCCCACGGCGAATACCATGTCGTTCTCAGCATAGGCGTCAATCAGCTTCTGCTGGTTCTCTGAGCGGGCCTTGATGGCTCGTCCCGACATCGAATAGACCACCACACCGTCCGCTACTTCATCCTTCGTGCGGTGTCCCTTGACGATGTCCAGGATGTCCTCCTCGCGGAGGGTGTTAAACCGTACAATATGCTGGCGCAGCTTCTCGGACGCTTCCTCGAAGGAGGCCATCTGTTCCTCGTCGCCGAGGATGCGGATGACGTTGTCGCGCGCTACAATGCGCAGCTTGGGGTACAGGGCTCGCAGCATCTGCAGGTGCTGGTTGCCAATGCCGTAGAACACTACGGGGTCGATGTCTTCTAATACAATATGCTTCTCGATCATATATTATAATATGGTGCAAAGGTACAAAATATAATCGATATGTGCAAATGTTTGCCTGTTTTTTTGGTGTTTTCGTTTTTTTGCCGTACCTTTGTCGCTGTTATGAGGTACAATACGAATGCTCAGGGAGAATGGGACCATCTGACGGTCCAGCAGGAACAGCCGCTTCTCGAATTCCTGCTTGCGAACGTGAAACAGAGCCGCACCAAGATTAAACAGACACTGCAGGGTCAAGGTATCAAGGTGAACGGCAAGACGGTGACGCAGTTCGACTACCCGCTACAGCCTGGCATGAAGGTTGCAGTCAGCAAGACCAAGCGCAACCAGCAACCCTTCCGCTCGCGCTACGTGAAGATCGTGTACGAAGACCGCTGGCTCATTGTGGTGGAGAAAGCCGTAGGTATCCTGTCGATGGCGGCAGGCCACTCGTCGCTGAACGTAAAGTCGGTGTTGGATGATTACTTCAAGAAGTCGCACCAGAACTGTACGGCCCATGTGGTTCACCGGCTGGACCGCGACACCAGCGGACTGATGGTCTACGCGAAGGATATGGATACGGAACAGCTGATGGAACACAACTGGCACCAGATGGTGTACGACCGTCGCTATGTCGCCGTGCTGTCTGGCGAGATGGAACAGGACGAGGGAACCATTGAGAACTGGCTGAAGGACAACAAAGCCTACATCACCTATTCGTCGCCTGTTGACAATGGCGGGAAGTATGCCATTACCCACTTCTACGTTATGGACCGTACGACGGAGCACTCGCTGGTGGAGTTCAAGTTGGAGACAGGCCGCAAGAATCAGATTCGCGTGCATGCTGCCGATACGGGACACCCTGTGTGTGGTGACACGAAATACGGCAATGGCGACGACCCCTTGCACCGTCTTTGCCTGCATGCCTGGCTGTTGTGTTTCTACCACCCTGTGACGCGCCAGCCCATGGAGTTCGAGACACCAGTGCCGTCTCAGTTTAAGAGAGTGATAGAAGAAGATAGAAAGAGATAAGAAGATAGAAAGAGATAAAAAGAAGATAGAAGAATGGAAAATAATATTGGCTATTACCTTGCGCTATTGGCGCTGATCATCATCGGTTTCCTTGTCGTGAAGAAAGTCGCCTCGTGCATGATCAAGTCCGTCGTGACCATCGTGCTCATAGCAGCGGCTGTTGCCATCTACTGGTTCTATTTGAAGTAGAAAAAGGCTATTATAACAACAGCATCCCAACACTGACGCAGAGCCCGTAGATAAAGATGTTGCGGGCTGTTTCGCCTAAGCATTCGTTCAGTTGGCGTCCGTAGTTTATTCGGCGCATCTTCATCCACGTGAACGTGTGAAACAAGAGGTAGAGCAGGGGGAGTATGAAGGCCAGCACATGGCCATTCATCCAGAATACCAGTCCAATCAGGCAGGCCACACAGCCCAGGGTCAGGTAGAGCCATTCCGTAGCATCGGCACCAATCAGCACCACCAGCGTGCGCTTACCGTCAGCTTGGTCGTTATAGCGGTCGCGATAGTTGTTGACGATGAGTAGTCCGTCGATGACCAGTCCGCAAGCCACGGAAGCCAGGAATACCTGCCATGTGACGGTATGCAGTTGGACGTAATAAGTGCAACAGACAGGCACGATGCCGAAGAACACCAGCACCAGCACGTCGCCCAGTCCCAGATAGGACAGATGGGTGGTGTAGAGAAAGCAGAACACGACGCACAACACTCCGACGGCAACCATTTCCAATCCTCCGTACCACACTAACGGCAGTCCGACAAGACACGCAAGCACGGTGGTCGACGCAATGGCATGTTTCATGGCCTCGATGCTTACCCAGCCTTGTGTGCAGGCTCGCAGAGGCCCCAGACGCGTGGCGGTATCGTCGTTGCCACGTGCGTAGTCGAAGAAGTCGTTGACGAAATTGGCGTCAATCTGCATGATGAATGAAAATAGCAGACACAACACTGCAGCTCCCCAGCTGAATACATCGTCGCCATAGTCGCGACAGTCGACAAAGGCCAGCGACAGGCCAATCATTACTGGAACGGCGGCACCGGTCAGTGTCTTCGGACGGGCGGCCAACAGCCAGGCCTTCAGGGAGTTTTGACGGACATTATCTTCGTTCATTCTTTATATTACGATTTTTTCTCTTCTTCGAAGATGCGGTCAAACACCTTTCTCATCTCCTTCGGTTCGGTAATCAGTTTGCGCAGTTCGTTCAGCTTGCGCTCGTTTTCAGAACCCTGAATCCACAGGCGGATATAACCATTGACGGAGTATTTCTCGTCCATGTGTTGCATGAAACGACGCCATTGGCCTTCCGTATCGAGTTCTGGATAATTGGCCAACCCATACTGGATGGTACGTCGGATAACCGTCTCGGGGTCGATATCGCGATCGGCCTCGGCTACAATCTTTCCGTAGATGCTGCGTGGAGCTCTCGATGCAGAGGCACGGTGGTCCTCTACGGCTTCTTTCATCATCTGCAACTGGTCTGTGGAGAACCAACGCTTCAGGCGTGCATCGGCAATCAGAATCTTACCGCTCGTCAGATGGTGGATGGCGCGAGGGCCGGAAAGTCCCAAGTCGTGGTAGGCAGCGATGGCGTAGACCATGTTGAGGTCAGCTCCCGTTTTGCGAGCCAGATCCAGCGAACGACGGATGACGCGCGTGACGTGCTCCATGTTGTGAGCCTTGTCAAAGTCGGCATATTGGGGCAGAATCTTAGTTTCCACGAATTCCACCAAGTCGAGCGAAGGATTCTGAGTCATCATAACTTTCAACTGGAATCTCAACTATTCACTAATTCAAGAATGTCCACGACACACCCAACCGGAACGTACGATTGTTCATGGGATAATGAGGCGTTAGGAACTGCATCTTCGTACCTGAGCCTGAGTTGATGTGACTCATGGCAACGAAGAAACGGGCACGCTTCAGCTTGAAGTTGACATAGACATCGACAAACGGATAGCCACCCAGTTCCACACGACTGTCGGTGTTCTGCTGGATGGCAAACTGACCAATCTGTGGCAGATAGTCGGGGGCGTCATATTTGGTGAAGTAGGTGACGCACCCACCCAATTCCACATGGAGCACACGGGCTATCATGAACTTCAGGTAGAGGTTCGAGAAGATGTTCAGTGCAGGCAGAGGCAGGACCTCCTTTTTGCTTGAATTCTGGTAGGTGACGACGTTCTCCCAGTTCAGAGGACCTAAACGGAAGTCCTGCATCAGTTGGGCTGTCAGCACATTGATGTTGCCGGACTCCTGATATACACCACCTGTCACTTCGTTCCTGTTCAGGTCGCTGTCGAGGATGTAGCTCATGCCGAAATAGATGTAGTTCTGTATCTCGTCGATGGCAACACGCAGGCGGGTATTGGTTTTCTGATAACTGAAATTACCTTCGATATGGGTGCGGGTCTCTTTGTCCAGTTCCTTGTCCCACCAGAGGTGCTTCGAGTGGTAGTTCTCTAAGAAGAAATGTGGCGTGAGACGGTGGAAATAGGCGTTGGCCGCCAGTGTCACCGTGTCGCCAAACAGTCGGAAGTTCAGGTCGGTATTGAAGTCGAGAGCCAGTCTGCCGGCATTTATACCTGTCAGACCCACCTCGGCGCTCAGGTCGAAATGGAATGTGTTGCCTTCGCGACGTGACAGCTGACCACCGACATTGAGGGCGTGGTTCGTCCATTTGTTCATCGCATAACCTGTCGAGTCGCTATTCAGAATGGGCATCTTGCAACTCTCCATCTCGAAGGATACGAAGCCCTTCAGACCAGCCTTCATGTACTTGTTGAACCCTTCGAGCAACGCCAGCGCAAGGGTGTTCTTTACATAGAAATATTTTGTTTTGTCGTAGATGGAGTCACCACGATAGGCGTTCTCGTCGTTCATGTTGTAGTACGTGTTGGCATAGTAATTTTGGGGTGTCTGATAGGCCTGATAGATGCGGTCGTGGTTGTCGAGCTCCAGCGTATGGATGAAGCTTGTCACAGGCACGAAAATCTTCTTCATGTTCTCGTCGTCTTCTTCCTCTTTCTTGGATTGGGCCATCAAGCTGTCCATCTTTTCGTCCGTGTCTACCTTGACTCGTGTCGAGTCGGTGGTCCAGGCTGTTTTTGCCGCATTAGGCATGTCACCCATGATCTTTGCATCGTCAGGACGCCCTTGGGGTTGTTCGTCAGCTATCTTACCGTCCTTGCGACCTTCCGCCTTGTTCTTTGTCTTGTTTTGTTTCTTCTCTTCACGCTCTTCCTTGTCCTTGGCCGACTTTTCTGCAAACTCACGGGCCTTGATTTCATCTTCCGTCATGGCTACCTTCTTGTAGAATCCGATATTATAGCGGTGCGTGAAGAAGATGTGCTGGGAGTTGTTGCGATTCCAGTTCTGAGACAGCACGGTGGGGATTTCATCCTCTGTATATGCTTCCTGTTGGGCTTCGGGATGGGTAATGTAATTGTCGTCGACGATACCTCCGTTCTCATTAGCCTTACGGTGATAAAGCGAAGCGAGGAAATGCATTTGGTACTTGTCACCTGTGTAATAGGTGTATAGCGTGGAACGGAAGTGGGCCGTACTCTGATTCGCATAATACCCCATGCCGTAGTGGTAGTCGAGGTCAAAGCCAAGACCGAGTTTCTTGTTGACATTGACACCGAATATCGCCTCGATATGGTCTTCGCCCTTTTGCTTGTCGCCACAGTTGTCGTAGGAGATGTTGGTATAGGGCGAAAGCGTGTTCATGAACTGAAACTGGTCGGGCTCCTTGGTGGTATAACTGTAGGGGTCGGTAAAATAGAAGGTGCTGATGTCAGGGCGGTCTATGAAGATACGGCTCTGACGGGCTGTATAGTTGTTGCCTACAGTGTTGTATTGGCCATAGACGCCTGTGTTGTAGATGGTGTTTTGGAACAGATGGTGTAGCGTGTCTGATCTGGCAGGAATCCTGTCACCAAACCTGCGGTCTAACGTCCATGAATGCACACCATACGGTACTTCCTTGTTCCTTGATGTGGTGTCGTTGCTGTTGGGGTTGAAGTTGCCGTTGTTGCCATATTCGTCGCGCTGGGTGAAATTTCCATTATTATCCAGCTGATTATACGTTTGAGCCTGCACGAGGATTGTCGTGCAGACCAGCAACAAAAGCAGTGAGTGTATTCTTTTCATACTTTAAACATGCGCAATGAGGCCTCGGCAAACTTGACGACCATAGCGACGAGGATGATGTAGATGCCTGTCTCTTTGTGGTGCGTGAAGTAGAAGACGAGTCCTATGATGGCTCCTAACATGAAGATGATGTTCAGCCAGTTGCGTATTACTGTAGTGTTCATTTCAGCAGTGATTCGAATTTGTTGAAAATAAAGTCCTTACGGTCGATGGTCTTACGACGGAACTTGCCTGAGACAGGATAGAGTCTCGTGTTCTTCTTGTTGACTGCTTCATCATCGGTAATCCATTCCTCGGCCTTATACCGTTTGGGGTTGCGGTACTCGTCATAGAGATAGTGGATGTGGATCATGCTGACTTCAGCTTTGCCGTTTTCACACTTCACCTCAAGCGCATAATACAAGCGGGTGCGGTCCGTCATAAGGGCTGCCTTCCTGAATACCAGCCATTCCTCAAAACTGGCTCCGATGATGTGCTCCTTGGTGTCTTCAATAACTAAACGACTATTAATCTGGTACGAAGCCTTGGTCATCTTATCGATGTAGTCGTGCAGAATGGTGTAAATCTGGGCAGCACTCTTACCTGGGGCCTCGATGGTTTTGCTGAACACCACCTTGCCGTCGACTAAGGGAACAGCCCCACGGAGGTATTTCTCGTCAGGATTTTCCTTTTCGGGCTTAGCAGCCTCCAGTTGTTGTTCTTCTTCAGCTATTTCCCAATTGTTGTCTTGTGCCCACATGCTGACAGGTATTGTAGCCAGCAACATCATCAAAAACTTTTTCATTTTTCTTGTCGTTGTTTGTTTATTTTCGTGCAAAAGTACGAATAATAATTGGCAATCAGGCAGAAGGAAGGCTGTTTTTAAACTTTCAGCCTCGATTTTTAAATTTATTTAAGTTCCCATTCACTGAAATCATTTCAGTTCCAGTTCTTTTTGCAGTCTGATAATCTCATCGCGATACTGTGCTGCCTGTAGGAAATCGAGTTTCTTGGCGGCATCCTTCATCAGTCGGGTGGTCTCGGCAATACTCTTTTCCAATTGCTGGCGGGTCATGCGTTCGATAATCAGATCGGCGGCAAAGGCTGCCTGAGTGGCCTGAGTGCCGAAGGATGCGCGTTGCAACTCCTTAGCATCGCTGGAGTCTCCTGTGGTCAGTGAAATATTCAGCGCCTTCTTGATTTGTGTTGGCGTGATGCCGTGTTCCTCGTTGTATTTCAGCTGTTTAGTGCGCCTGCGAAGGGTTTCGTCGATGGTGAGTTGCATGGAGGCTGTGATGGTGTCGGCATACATGATGACCTTGCCGTTGACGTTTCGTGCGGCACGTCCTGCCGTCTGTGTCAGACTGCGATGGCTTCGCAGGAATCCTTCCTTGTCGGCATCGAGAATGGCCACTAACGACACTTCAGGCAGGTCAAGGCCTTCACGTAGCAAATTGACGCCCACCAGCACGTCGTAGGTGCCATTGCGCAGATTCTCCAGAATCTTCACACGGTCCAATGTTGTCACCTCACTGTGGATGTAGGCCGTCTGCACCCCGTGGTTCAACAGGTATTCCGACAGTTCCTCAGCCATGCGTTTGGTCAGCGTAGTCACCAATGTACGCTCATGACGACTAATGCGTTGCTGTATCTCCTCCATCAGGTCGTCTATCTGATTCTCCGTGGGACGAACCTCAATCTCTGGGTCTAACAGACCTGTGGGACGGATAAGCTGTTCGACGACAACACCTTCAGCCTCGTTGAGTTCGTAGTCGGCAGGGGTCGCAGAGACATATATAACCTGATGGGTCAGTTGTTTGAATTCGTCGAAGGTCAGCGGACGGTTGTCGAAAGCCGCTGGCAGACGGAATCCGTATTCCACAAGGTTGGTCTTGCGGGCTCTGTCGCCACCATACATACCACCAATCTGGGGTACCGAGACGTGGCTCTCGTCAATGACCATCAGAAAGTCGTCAGGGAAGAAGTCAAGCAGGCAATAAGGACGCTCACCAGCCTCACGGCCGTCGAAATAGCGCGAGTAGTTCTCGATGCCTGAACAATGGCCCAACTCCTTAATCATTTCCATGTCGTACTCCACACGCTCCTTGATGCGCTGGGCTTTGGTGTCGTCACCCAATTCCTCAAAGAAGGCAATCTGTTTCACCAAATCGTCCTGTATATGACGGATAGCGATGTTGGTCTGCTCCTCTGTAGTCATGAATAGGTTGGCAGGGTAGAGCTTGTATTCGTCAAAAGAGGCTGTGCGTAGCATGGTGTAGGCGTCCAGTTCCTCGATGGCGTCTATCTCGTCGTCCCAAAATGTCACCCTGAGAATAACTTCGCTATAGGCGATGGCTATGTCGACAGTATCGCCCTTTACGCGAAAGTTGCCACGTTTCAGTTCTATGTCGTTTCGGACGTACAGTGCAGTGACTAATTTTTTTAACAAAACATTACGGTCGATGATTTGTCCGCGATGAATTTCAATGATATTCTCATTCAAGGCGACAGGGCTTCCCATACCGTAAATACATGAAATAGAAGATACAACGATAACGTCTTTCCTTCCTGACATTAAATTACTTACAGCACGCAGACGAAGACGGTCTATCTCTTCGTTAATGGACAGGTCTTTTTCTATGTAAGTATCTGTTGTCGGGAGATAGGCTTCTGGTTGGTAGTAGTCATAATAGCTGACATAATATTCTACCGCATTGTCAGGGAAGAAGCCCTTCATTTCCTCATACAACTGAGCAGCCAGCGTCTTGTTGTGACTCAATATGAGGGTAGGCTTGCCTGCGTTGGCAATGACGTTGGCAATGGTAAAGGTCTTACCAGAACCAGTAACACCCAACAGCACCTGTGCCTGATCGCCACGTTCCAGGCCGTCAGTCAATTGACGAATAGCTTCGGGCTGATCACCCGTTGGCTTGTATTTGGATGTTAAATGAAAGTCCATAATGATGCAAAATTACGAAATATTTCCTAATAAACAGCCTAAATCCCTAATTTTTATCAAAAAACCTTTGGTTTTCGCGGGAAAATGAGTAATTTTGCACGTCAAAATCGAAAGAGATGAACAAAAACAGCATCATAACACTTTGTATGGCAGTCCTTCTGACGGGTTGTGCTAAGGAGTTTTCCAGTGTCTACAAATCGGCAGACAATGTGTACAAATATGAATATGCAAAGCAATGTTTTGCTCAGGGAAAGTTTTCCAATGCCGTAACGCTGCTCTCCGAACTGGTAACTGTGCAGAAAGGTAGGCAGAACGCTCAGGAAAGCCTCTATATGTTGGCGATGGCGCAGTATTGTAACAGGGATTACGAGTCAGCCAGCGCCACCTTTAAAAAGTATTTCCAAAGCTATCCGAAGGGCGATTTTGCCGAACAGGCTTCGTTCTACGTAGGACAGTCGCTTTATGAGAGTATGCCCGACCCCCGTTTGGACCAGTCGGCAACGATAGGAGCTATCAATGCCTATCAGAATTTCATTGACTATTTCCCGGAATCTCATTTGCGTGAACAGGCTGAGAAGAAACTCTTTATCCTACAGGATAATCTGGTGATGAAGGAGTACCTGTCCGCTGAGCTCTATTACAATTTGGGAGGCTATTTCGGCAATATCAATTCCAATACGGAGTCCAACTACGAGTCGTGCATCATTACGGCTCAGAACGCATTGAAGGCTTATCCTTATACTTCCTTGCGTGAAAAGTTCTCTCTGCTCATCATGAAAAGCAAGTTTGAATTGGCTCAGAACAGTTCTGAGGAGAAACGCCTGGACCGCTATCGTGATGCAGAAGACGAGTGCTATGGATTCCTCAA
>Ga0310696_10008780_pt1 | contig 11759 bp, 13 predicted proteins | sample AusTroGonzalo_MG_4_FD_203885 | JGI IMG/M metagenome (GOLD analysis project Ga0310696, IMG submission 203885) | Bovine rumen microbial communities from tropical cattle in Woodstock, Queensland, Australia - Gonzalo_02 (v2) (version 2) | ecosystem: Host-associated > Mammals > Digestive system >...
CCCTTGCTCTGTATATCTTCGGCTGGGGTGCCTTGCAAAAGTGCTTCGGCGGCGAAAGGTTCTCCGTGACTACACCTTCAGGCGACGGCGTGAACTACGTCACGACCGAAGTTGACGAGAACGGCTACGTGGAAAGTGTCAAGACTACAACCGCCTATGTGCCGCAAAAGTACATCCCGCAGTCGGGCGAACATGTCATAATCGGAGACTTCGAGTACATCATGGTGTCTGTCGGCGATTGGACGCGCTGGACGAACGCCGTTGCGCGTCTGGAATCCGTGGCGGAGCGCCGCTGGAAGAAGGAGCATCAGACGGAAGAGGGACGCAGGGCGTGGCATGGCGCCGCCACAAACAGGATCGTGAACGCCGATAGCGTGATATGGCTCTACCGTGACGGTTTCGTTTACACGGAGGAAGTCAAGCCGGCTCCGAGACGTTCGCCCGCTGTGAAGCGGAACGCCGCTCCGGATCGTCCCAAGCCAGTAGTTCCGTCCGGGCTTCCGCCTCGTCTGACGGCGAAGAAGAAAGCGTTGCAGAACCGCCCGGCGACAAAGGAGGTAAACGCCACCTTCGGTCCCGGTGGAAGACTCTTGAAGGTGGAGGTGTCCAAATGAAGCGCCTGTTGTGCGTATTGCTGGCTGTTTCCGCTATCGGCGCGGCTTCCGCGAAGGGTCTGCTTCCGTGCATGGTTTACCGGCGCGGCCTCACCAACGAGCAGATAGATCAGATATTCGCCGCGCATCCAGATGCGCAGTTGCGCATGACCACGCAGGACTGGCGGGCAATGAAATACCAGTTGTTCCGCTTCGACTGCATGACGAACTACGTCGAGATGATCGGCAATTCCAACGATTGCGCCCGTGTCCTGTTGCGGTTGCACGATGACGCCACTACGGCTTGGTCGAGATACGCCACGGCGTCAAACATGCTGATAAGAACTCAGAGGTCGCTCGACGATGCAACTGAACGTGCGCAAGCGTATGCGGACGCATACACCGACGCGACAAACCGTGCGGCAAGCATCATCGCGGATTATGCGTCAGTGTCGAACCGTGCGGCCATTGCCGAAGCCCGTGCCGCACAGTTCGACGCGCTTCGGGCGTATCTTGTGGAACAGCGCGACAAGGCCATACTGCAAACAACAAAGGCCATATATCAGGCATTGATCGACAGGATTGACGCGGGAGGGGTGTAGTATGTGCATGAGGGCAACGGAGGAGGGCTGCGTTCTCGCGTCGCAGCAGAACGAGCTGAAGGAGCGCGTCACCGTGCTTGAACGCGACGTCGCCAACATCCGCGCGGAGGCGCAGGCGGGCTTCAAGCAGGGCGCGGAGGCGATGCGCGAGATCAATACATCCGTGACGAACCTTGCGCACGACTTCGGGCAGCGGTTCAACAACATCGAGGCAACCGTTGTTTCGGAGAAGGTGGAATGGGGCAAGACGCTCCGGAAGATTGTGCTGTGGTCTGCGATGGTGATTCTCTCGGGGTGCGCCGTGGCGATGGGCGTGACGCTGTACAAGAATTTCTTCAAGATGGCGGGCGGCTGACGTGTCCTGGGATGAGGTACAGCCGAAGCGCGGGCGTCCGTTCCGCAGGGTCGTGAACGGGTTCGAGGACATGCCGGAGCGCGAGAACGGGCGCAGGTGCGGCGAGTGCCCGAAGTGGGGGCGGAACGAGTATTGCCCCATCCGGGCGGAGCGCAGGGCGCGTGACGCGATGTGCTGCCGGTACGGCTACGTCCTCATAGGGGCGAAGCGCCAGGAGGATCGCCGCAAGGCCGCGAATTGACGGGCGGTCATAATATGGAGACTTCCGGCATGTCGCCGGGGAAAGGAAACAAGGAAACATGAAGACACTACTGAAATGGCTCATCAAGAAGTTCGTCACCAAGGACGCGCTCAAGGCGGCGATCCACGCGGCGAACAGGCGCGTCGCGGAGAAGTCCGCGAGCGAACGGACGCAGCAGATCATGGCGTACGGCGAGGACGTGTCCGCGCTGACCGCCGCGTATCTCAAGGCGTACACGAACGACGGCAAGATCGACGACGACGAGCGCAAGGACATCGACGCCCTCTGCGACGCCACGCTCGACAAGTACATTTCGGACTCCGCGCTGGAGGCCGTCATCGAGGCCATCGTCAAGTGAGGGGGTGCGCGATGGGTACGACAGACAAGGCGCGCGACAAGGCGAAGGCCAAGGTCGCGAAGATGAAGGAGAAGGTCGCCCGGAAGTCGGGCGAGGCGAAGAAGGGAGCGGCTGCGGCCGTCGCGGCGCTTGTGCTTGCGTTCCTGTTCGCCGGATGCGCTTCCTCGGAGTCGGCGCAGCCCGCGAAGTCGCAGACGCTGACGGCCGATCTCGACCACTGCACGATCATCATCGCGGGCAAGGTCTCGATGCCCGTTGCTGGCACGAACCAGACGATCACCGCGGAAGGCGAAAAGCTGCCCACGGTCGAACTGCTCACGCAGACGCAGAGCCTGGAGTCGTCCGGCACGGAGTCGTTCGCGCAGACAGCGACGCAGACGCCCACGACCGACATCAAGCCGGATGTGGACGTACACTACAACGACGCCATCAAGAACGCCACGGACGCGTCCAAGGGCGTGCTGGAGTCTCTTACGACGGCCAGCGCAAACAAGGTGCTGTCGATGATGGCGTCGAAGGAGACCGGCACGGTCGAGGTCGAAAAGACCGACGGCACGAAAGCGACGGTCGAGTGCAAGGACGGGCAATGCTCGACCTGCCCCAACTGCTCCTATACGCCGAAGTGACGATGTGCTATAATATCGGCTTGCGCGGTTAGCCTTTCGTTATCCGCGCCGCCCCGCCGGAGGCTTGCCCAAGCCGTTGATGGCGGGGCTTCTTTTATCATTAATTTTTTCATTTTGCCACTTGCCCCCGCAAGGGCGTGAATTGAAACATCGATGGGATGCAAATCCTGTACGATCGAGCCGCAGGGCTCACCCCGGCGAGGCCCTAATCCTCGCCGGGTATTTTTATTCCCAACTATCATGGCGCACCACGCTTGGCGCGAACGCCTAGCCCAGAGCCTCGACCGCGGGCGCGGACTTGCGCACCATTTCGTCGGCGAGGGCGTCGAAGGTGTAAACGTCGGTAATGCACCCGCCGCCAGTATGACCCAGAACCGCCCGCGCGGCCTCTAGGCCGAACGCCCGGCGAACTTCCGTGCCGAACGTATGCCGGAGCCTATTCGCGCCCCAGGGCGTTATGCCAGCCTTGCCACATGCGGTGCGGATTGTTTTCGTGTATGCGTCCGTCGTCCACCGTTCGCCGAGGACGCGGGGAACGCGCCCGTCCTGTCGCTTCCGTTCGCCGTAGATCGGCGTCTGCCGCGCCGCCCGCCGCGCTTCCATGTGCTCCGCCATTGCGCGGACAGGCGAGAACGGCACGTCGTCGCCGCCCTTGTGGCGTTCGAGGATTGCCCGCGCTTTCGGGCCAATGCAGACGACACGCGGCTGGCCCAATTCGCCGCGCCAGTCGTTTTTATTCACTTCCGCCGGGACGTGGTACACCCAAGGCGTCCGCGACGTGTCGATCAGCGACCAGCGCAGGGCGCACAATTCGCAAGGGCGCATCCCCGTAAACCGATGAACGCGCACCATGTCCGCCGTGTTTGGCATCATGTGTTCGACCGTCGCCGAGATCGTGGCGTCGTCCACAGGGCGCACGGGGGCGCGTTCCGGCGCGGAAGTCCGCCCGCGCTTCACGCCGCGCACTTGCGTCAGTTCTGCCTTGACCGTCGCCGGAATGATTGCCTCGTCCAAAGCCCACTCCATCATGTACTTGACGCACCAAAGGCGGCGGTTCACCGTGGTACGGGCGACCCCGGAGCGAACCAGCGCGTCGCGGAGTTGCAGCATATCGGCGTGGGTAAGTTCAGCGACCGCCGCGTTGCCGTAGAGATCACGGAAAAGCCGCACGGCAAGGACGGCGTTTGTCGCCATGCTTGTCGGCTTGCCGTCGCGCCCCCGGTAGTATTCGCGGCAATGTTCCGCCCAGAGGGCGCACAGTTCAGAGACGGACACGCCCGCCGGATCGTGTCGGCGTATCTGGCGCGTATGTTCCTCCCAATACCGGGCGGCGGCCTCTTCTGCCATTTTGCGCGGGCGATCCGTCCGCAGCGTATGTTTCGCGCCGGGAGCGCGGAGCGGGACTTGCCGCCGCTTCTTTTCTCCGGGCAGTTGTACGGAGTAGTACCAGAGGCCGTGATTGTCGAAAACCGACCCCGTTTGCTTCAGTTTCATTTGTGCGCACACTTTCCGCCCTTGCGGGCTTGAACCCGTCGGAGTGTTGTAAAGTGTTGTAAAACACCATTCCAGCCCTTCTCCGGGCGGGTTGCCGCGTAGAGGAGAACACGCGGAAACCCTTGTTATTTGCACACAAAACGATTGGTGGGCTATAGTAGATTCGAACTACTGACCTCTTCCATGTCAAGGAAGCGCTCTAACCAACTGAGCTAATAGCCCGGAAAAGTCCTTGTATTTTACCAAACCACGCCCTCCACCGCAAGAGGGCAAAGTAAAAATTCAGAAGAAAAGACCGGCGACCATGCCGAACGACACGCCAAAGGCGTATACCAGCGCGACTATGGCCACGTTTTCCCATATCCTGCGGTGGGTGCGGAACAGCACAAGCAGCCCCACACCAGCTCCGGTGAGCGACGAGGCTACGAGCGCGCCTGCCGACATCCCTCCCGCAGCATAGATCTTCGCACATGCGGCAGACGCCGCGCAATTCGGCACAAGCCCCACTACCCCCGCAAGCAGCTCGCCCACGACAGGCCTGTTGAACACGAAGCCCTCCAGAAACTCCTCGCCGCCGAAAAAGTGCAGCGCCAGCTCCACCAGCCCTGACACTATCAGCAGAAAGACGAATATCTCCGCAGTATGTATGAGCGCCGGCACTACAATCCCGCTGCGCTTCTCGCAGCTGCACCTGCTTCTCGCGCACAGATCGCCAACGTGCGGCGACGGTCCACGCCTGCCGATCACCGCCAGCACGCCGTTCACTGCGAACCCCGCCACGCACGCAAAGACGACCTTCACGGCCACAAGCTTCGCCAGAAACGCTCCGGACACGCCAGGCTCCGCGAAAAGAACGGGCAACAGCTCGTCGGAGGTAGAGAGGAACACGGCTATCAGAGTTCCGGCCGTCACCACTCCGCCGGCGTACAGCGACGCCGCAGCAGCCGAGAACCCGCACTGCGGCACCACCCCCGCCACGGCGCCAAACAGCGGACCGAAGAAAGTGACGCGCCCGAGCTTACGCTCGAGCGCATCCCCCGCATGCGCCTCCACCCACTCCAGAACCAGATAGGCCGGGAAGAGAAAGGGAAGCAGCAGCAGGTTCTCTACGATGAACTCCATCATGCCGGGGAAATGGCCTCCGCAGGGCACTGGCCCGCGCAGGCGCCACAGTCAACGCACTTCTCGGCGTCGATCGTGAACGCAGGCGAACCTTCGGAAATCGCTTCGACAGGGCACTGGTCCTTGCAGCTGCCGCATGCCACGCACTTTTCAGAGTCAATCTTGTGAGCCATTGTCTTTCTCCTTGTTGGGGTGTTTGAGATGTGGATATTATCCCATAGACAATGTCTGTTAGGCAATTCTAATTTGAATGAATTTTTCGGGCGGCGCAATCAGAGGTTCTTGAAGCGGACGAGAGCCTCGAGGAAATAGTAGTCGGCATAGTTAAGCGGCACGTCCACCTCGCCGCCCTTGCCTGTGGCGATGCGGCCGGGCTTGTTGCCGGTGGAGTGCATCAAGAGGAAGCCACCGTTCTCCCCGGCGGCCGCGAGGTATGCGGGCGAGGCGAGCGACGTGAGGATTCTCATTGCGCCGGCGCGGTATGCCGCCGCCTTGGGGGCGGGAGCGAGGCGCGAAAGGTCCAGAAGCGCGCTGGCGACGACGGCGGCGGCGGACGCGTCGCGCGGCTCGTTGGGGATCTCCGCCGCCTTGAAGTCCCAGTATGGAATGCCGTCGGCGGGAACGTTAGGCTCCGCAAGCCAGTAGTCGGCGGCCTTCATCGCGCGTGCGAGATAGCGCGGAACGCGCGTCTCGCGGTACATCATCGTGTAGCCGTATATGGCCCACGCCTGGCCGCGCGCCCAAGTGCCCTCCACGCAGGCGCCCTGCCCGGCGAAGATGCCGCGTATCTTGCGGGTGTCCACATTGTAGTCAATGATGTGGTAGGCGGAGCCGTCGGGGCGGAAGTGGTGGGCGTCGGTGATGTCGGCCTGGCTGCGCGATATCACGTCGCTCATCGGAGAGCCGCCGTTCTTCGCGTCCCACTCGAGAAGCTCGAGGTTCATCATGTTGTCGATGATTACGATGTACTGGGCGCCGAAGTGTCCGGTCGCCTTCTTGGGGGAGTCCCAGCTGCGGATGAGGCCCACCTTGTCGTCGTAGCGAGTGCGGAGCGCGGCGGCGGTGTCGTGGAGGAAGTCGGCGTAGCGCTTGTCTCCCGTGAGGCGCAGGGCGTTGCCGGCGGAGCAGTATGTCCTGAAGCCGACGTCATGGTTGCAGGCGTCGTGGCGGAGCGGTTCTATGAGGCGTTCCGTGTAGTCGGCCGCGGCCTTCTTCCAGAAGTCGTCCTTCGTGTACTCGTAGATGTACCAGAGCGATCCGGGGAAGAAGCCGCTGCACCAGTCCTTCGGGGGGATGACCACGAGTTTGCCGTCCTCGAAGCGCTTGGGATTCATGTCGGGCCTGTGGGCCTCCATCGCCTTGAGAAGCATCTTGTACTGCGCCTCGCATCTTGCGAACACGTCGGGGAGGGAGGCGCGCAGCGCGGCCTCGGCGTCTCCGGCGGCGGATGCCGGAAGCGCGGACGCGGCAGCGGCGAGAATCGCGGCGAGAACTGACATCTTGTTCATCTATGTTCCTTCCTGTCCTTGTCTGGTTTTGCGGGCGAGGGGCATTCTGCGGCCAGCCTCATCATGCGCGGCCGCTCGTCTGGCGCGGGAATGCTACGCGAGTTCGGCGGCGAGCGCGTCGATCTGCGCGCGCGAAGAGGCGTCGAGCGCGGACCGTATCGTGACCGTTGTGCCGGCGAACGTGATGTCCTTCGACTTCTCGAACAGCGACTTCATCACGCGCGCCGCGGCCGGAGCCCATGTGCCGTTCTCGATGAACGCCACGGTGCGGCTCTGGTAGTTGCGCTCCGTGAGATGCTCGATGAACGTGCGCATGAACGGGAACACGTCCATGTTGTACGTCGTCGTCGCCAGAACGAGCTTGCCGTAGCGGAAGGCGTCCTCCACCGTCTCCGGCATGTCGTCGCGCGCGAGGTCGGCGATGGCCACCTTGGGGCACCCCTTCTCGAGCAGCTTCTCCTTGAGGAGCAGCGCGGCCTCCTTCGTGTGGCCGTATACGCTCGTGTAGGCGATGCACACACCGGGCGACTCCACGCCGTAGGAGCTCCAGGTGGAGTACTGCTTCACGGCGTGGGCGATCTCCTCGCCCCTCAGCACAGGGCCGTGGAGAGGGCAGACGGTCTCAATGTCGAGCGCGGCGGCCTTCTTGAGAAGCGCCTGCGTCTGCGCGCCATACTTGCCCACGATGCCGAAGTAGTAGCGGCGGGCCTCGCAGTCCCAGCCCTCGGGATCCTCGACGTCGTTGGCGCCGAACTTTCCGAAGCCGTCGGCCGAGAACAGGACCTTGTCGGCGGAATCGTACGAGACCATCACCTCGGGCCAGTGCACCATCGGCGCGGCCACGAACGCGAGCTTGTGGCGGCCAAGGTCAAGGGCATCTCCTTCCTTCACCACGGTCCTGTTCGGGGCTATGCCGGCGCCGAAGAACTGCTCCATGAACTTGAACGCCTGCGCGCTGGACACCACGACTACGGCAGGCCATGCTTCAAGGGCCCTCGCGATGCACGCTGAATGGTCCGGCTCCATGTGGTGCACCACCAGGTAGTCCGGCGCGCGGCCGCCGAGGGCCGTCTCCACGTTGGAGCGCCATTCGTCGAAGAAACGGGCGTCGACCGTGTCCATCACGGCCGTCTTGGCGTCCTTGACCACGTAGCTGTTGTATGCCATGCCGCGCGGAACGACGTACTGCCCTTCGAAAAGGTCGATGTCATGGTCGTTCACGCCCACGTACACGATGTCGTCTGTCACTTGCATTTCTCTATCTCCGGCTTTACTTCTTGCTTCAGGTTGCTGATTCAGTATGTTCGCGATCCACGTCATTCCCACTCGATCGTGCCGCAGGGCTTGGGCGTGAGGTCCATGCACACGCGGTTCACGCCGGGGACCTCGGCGAGAATGCGGTCGGTGATCTTCTTGAGAACGTCCCAGGGGACCTCCTCGACGGTGGCCGTCATGGCGTCCACGGTGTTGACTGCGCGGATGACGACGGGCCACTCGAACGCGCGGGCGTTGTTCTTCACGCCGGTCGAGCGGAAGTCGGGGATGAGCGTGAAGAACTGCCAAACCTTCTTCGCGAGGCCGCACTTGGCGAACTCGTCGCGCAGGATGGCGTCGCTCTCGCGGAGCGCGGCGAGGCGGTCGCGCGTGATGGCGCCGAGGCACCGCACGCCGAGGCCGGGGCCGGGGAACGGCTGGCGGTACACCATCTCCGGAGGCAGGCCCAGCTCCACGCCGCACGCGCGCACCTCGTCCTTGAAGAGCTGCAGGAGCGGCTCGACGAGCTTGAACTGGAGATCGGGGGGGAGCCCGCCCACGTTGTGGTGGCTCTTCACCATCTTTGCCGTCTTTGTGCCGCTCTCGACGATGTCGGGATAGATCGTGCCCTGGCCGAGGAACTCGATGCCCTCGAGCTTGCGCGCCTCCTCCTCGAACACGCGGATGAACTCGCCGCCGATGATCTTGCGCTTGGCCTCGGGATCGGCCACGCCGGCGAGCTTGTCGAGAAAACGGTCGGTGCAGTCCTTGTAGATCAGGTTCGCGCCGAGGTTCTCGCCGAACACCTTGCAGACCATCTCGCTCTCGTTCTTGCGCATGAGGCCGTGGTTCACGTGCACGCACACGAGCTGCCTGCCGATCGCCTTGATGAGCAGCGCGGCGACGACGGACGAGTCGACTCCGCCGGAAAGCGCGAGAAGCACCTTGCCGTCGCCCACCTGTTTCTTCACTAGCTCGATCTGGTCGGCGATGAAGTTCTTCATGTTCCAGTTGGCTTCGGCCTTGCAGACGTCGAAGAGCCACGTCTTAAGCGCGGCCTCATCCGGCATCGCGGGCAGATTCTCCACCTTCGCCGATGGATGATCGATCGCCATCACCGGGATGCCGAGATCGTATACGGCGGGATCCACGTCCACGTCCTTGCCGTCCACGTTGCGGTTCTCGCCGCCGAAGAGCACGATGCCCCTGACGTTCGGGAGCGCCTTCAGCGCGTCGGGGGTGATGTCGTGGGGGTGGATCTCGGAATATACGCCCAGAGCGCGGATGGCGCGCGCGAGGACAGTGTTCTTGACGGACCCAAGGTCCAGGATTGCGATCATGTCTTGCTTCATTTTTCTCTCTTCTTCTTTTGTTGTGTATTGAAATCGTTTCTCTCACGCCGAGACTAGGCCGAGCGCCGCGAGCGTCGCGCGCATCGTCGCGCGGTTGGCCTCCGTCGTCTCGCAGAGCGGCAGACGGAACACGGCCTCCACGCGGCCCATGAGCGCAAGCGCCTCCTTCACCATCACGGGGTTCGTGTCGATGAAGAGGTCGTGGAAGAGCTTCCAGTACTTGGCGTGCGCCGCGCGCGCGGCGGCCATGTCGCCCGCGACGGCGGAGCGGACGAAGTCGGACATCTCGCGCGGTATCACGTTCGAGGCCACGGACACCACTCCCTCCGCTCCCACCGATATCATCGGCAGAGTCAGCGAGTCGTCCCCGGAGAGAACCGTGAAGTCGGGGCACAAGTTCTTGATCGCGCTCACGCGCTCGACGCTTCCGCCCGCCTCCTTCACGGCCACCACGTTCGGATGCTTCGCGAGGCGCGCCACGACGTCGAGCGGAATCTCCTTCCCGCTGCGGCCGGGCACGTTGTAGAGGACCACCGGCAGGCCCAGGTCGGCGACCGTCATGAAATGGCGGTAGATGCCCTCGGCGTTAGGCTTGTTGTAGTATGGGGTGACCTGCAGCGTGGCGTCCGCGCCGCCGGCGGCGATGGCCGCCTTGGTGAGCGAAACGGCCTCGGCGGTGGAATTCGCGCCGGTGCCGGCCACGATCTTCACGCGGCCCGCGGCGAACTCTATCGTCTTCTCCACCACAAGATGGTGTTCTTCATGCGTCAGAGTGGGCGACTCGCCCGACGTCCCCACTGCGCATATTCCTTCGACTCCGCTCTCGCACTGCCAGTCGACGAACGCCTTCAGCGCACCGTAGTCCACCGCACCCGTGCGGTCGAACGGAGTGACCATGGCAGTGATTGTGCCTTTCAACTTCATTTGCGAAATTCTCCTTTTGTCGCGACAGGTGAACATTATAATGCTAAACTATCCGCCTGTCAAAGGCATGTCTGGAGAAATCGTCAAAACCGAGGGGATAGTCCTTCGCATAAGGCCGTGGTCGCGCACGAGCCACGTCGTCACGTGGCTCACGCCGGACAACGGGCCTGTGGCGACGCTCGTCAAGGGCGCAGTCCGCCCCAAGAGCCTCGTCCTCGGCCAGTACGACCTCTTCTACACCTGCGAGCTGCTCTACTACGCCCGCGCCGGCGGGGGCGATCTGCACGCGCTCCGCGAAGTGCGCCCCATCTCCATGCGCGAGCATCTGCGCGGCGACTGGCGCGCCACGGCGCTCGCCTCGTACGCCTGCGATCTTGTGGCCGAACTGGCGCCCGCCGGCGGCGAGTCGGCCGCCTGGCATGCCTTTCTCTCGTCTTTCCTCGACGGCTCCGGCGGAGGCGCCGCGCGCCTGATCGCGCTCGAGGCCGGCGTCCTGCGCCTCGCCGGCCTCATGCCCGACCTTGGCGGCATTCCCGCCTCAGAACCATGGGTCCCGTTCGCCATAGACCGCGGAAAAACAGGCTCCGGAACGCGGATATACCGCCTCTCGCCGGCCGCGGCGAAGGCCGTGCTCGACCCGGCCTCGGAAAAAAATATTAAAATTCTACTGGACGCGGTGCGGTTCCTTGGTGTATTCTTATTGTTCCATTTGGAGAAACCAGCGGAAGTCCGGCGAACGGTCGTGCGGATGATCGCGGACACCTAAGGAGAAAAAAGTGAAGATAAGCATGATAGGAACAGTGGCCGTCGCGGCACTCGCCATCGCGGGAGCAGGTTGCGGCAAGGGCAATGAAACTTCTGGCGCGCCTGCCGCCGCAAAGACTGCGGCCGCAGACCCGAACGAAGTTCTCGTGACGGTGAACGGCGCGAAGCTCACGCGCGGCGAAGTCGACAAGATAGTGAACAAGCGCATCGACGCCGACAAGGACCGCATACCGGCAGACCAGCTGGAGAATGCCCGCAAGGCCTTCTCGCAGCAGTTCGCCCAGTCGTTCATAATGAAGACGCTCCTTCTCGAAGCCGCCAAGAAGGCCGGCATGGGAACCGTCTCCGCCGAGACGCGCAAGGCCCGCCAGGACGAGATCCTGAAGGCGAGCGCCAACATGCCCAACGCCCCCAAGACGTTCGACGCATTCCTCGCCAACCACCCTCTCGGCGCGGACTTCGTGCGCAAGGAGTTCGAGGACGGCCTGATAATCCAGGAATTCCTCGAGAAGACCATTTCCGACAAGATCAAGGTCGATCCCAAGAAGGTTGACGAGCAGCTCAA
>Ga0310696_10008782_pt1 | contig 11757 bp, 8 predicted proteins | sample AusTroGonzalo_MG_4_FD_203885 | JGI IMG/M metagenome (GOLD analysis project Ga0310696, IMG submission 203885) | Bovine rumen microbial communities from tropical cattle in Woodstock, Queensland, Australia - Gonzalo_02 (v2) (version 2) | ecosystem: Host-associated > Mammals > Digestive system >...
CTCCGTAGCCACACCCCCGGGGCTGATCAGGTGGACCCGGATCCCGAACGGCTGCACTTCCTTGGCGAACACCTTGGTAAAGCCGGTCAGGGCGTGTTTCGACGAAGCGTAGACGCTCTGGTTGACGTAGCCTTTGAAGCCGACCACCGAGGCGATGTTGATCACGATGGGCTTCTGCGATTGCTTCAGATACGGAAGGGCCGCCTTCGACAGGAAAAACGGCGCTTTCGCATTGACGGCAAAGATGCGATTCCACTCCTCGGGCGTCACCTCCGTGAAGGGACCGGCCTGGGAGAGCCCCGCGCAGTTGACCAGCACATCGAGCCCGCCGAGCTGCGAGACCGTCTCCGCCACCACCGCCTCATAGGATTCTTCCTGCGTCAGGTCCGCCGGGACGGCGATCGCCCTGGCGCAGCTGTCCGGCAGCGCCTCGATGACGCCGGAGAGGGCCGCTGCATCCCGCGCGACCAGGGCCAGGTCATAGCCCAGCGAAGCCAGCTCCATGGCAATAACTTTTCCAATACCCCGGGAAGCTCCGGTAACGAGTGCGATCATATGGATTTCGTCTTATTGAGTTCTTCGATCATCGCCCAGGCTACGGCGTTCGAAGCGCCGCTTCCCCCCAGGGACTGCCGGATCTCGGCATAATCTGCAAGCATCCGGGCACGATAGGCATCATCCTCCACCAGTTTGCGGACTTCCTCGGCAGCCGCCTCCGGGGTGAAAAACCACTGGAGCAGCTCGCGGAAGGCTTCGCGCCCCAGGCAAAGATTGCCCAGGGAGATAAAGCGGAAGCGGTCCAGGAAATGCACCTTGTCCAGCACCCAGGCGGCGAGGAAGGTCGTGCTCCAGACCACCACCTGCGGCGTGCCGATGAGGACGGTTTCGAGCGACGCCGTCCCGGAATTCACCACCGCCGCGTCGGCATAGCGCAGGATGTCGTAAGTACGGTCGAAAACCAGGTCCACATTCTTCCGCCCGGCGATATACGGCAGGTAATCCGCTTCGCTCCTGGCCGGAGCGCCGGCCACCACGAAGCGCACATCCTCCCAGCCCGGCCGGGCCGCGAGCAGATCGGCGGTCTGCATCATCCGCGGCATCATCCGCCGGATCTCATCCTTGCGCGAGCCCGCGAGCAGGGCGACGTAGCGCCCCGCCACGGGACGCACAAAGTCGTGACCGTCCACCGCATCCAGCAGCGGATTTCCGACATAGGTAAAAGGAACGCCCTCCCGCGTGAAATAGGGCACTTCAAAGGGGAAGATGATGAAGAGCCGGTCCACCCAGGCCTTCAGCTTGCGGTTGCGCGACGCACGCGACGCCCAGGTCTTGGGCGCGATGTACCAGAAGACGCGCAGGCCGCGGGCGTGGCACCATTTCGCAACGCGCAGGTTGAAGCCCGGATAGTCGATCAGGATCACCACGTCCGGCTGCCAGGCCGCAATATCCCGTTTACAGTCCCGCAGGCTCCGCAGCAGCGGGCCCGCCTTGCGAAGGACGTCGCCCACACCCATCACCGCGCCTTCCCGGTAGTGCTGCACGAGCGTCGCTCCTGCCGCCTGCATCAGATCACCGCCCCGGCAGCGGCACTCCGCCCCGGGGTCCTCCGCGAGCAAACCTCGGATCAGGTTGCTGCCATGCAGGTCGCCGGACGCTTCGCCGGCAATCAGATAATACCGCATAAGCGATCGAGTTCGGCGCTGTCCGTATTGTCGATATTCTCCGGTGTGATGACCACGTAACCCTGTTGGAGCAGGATGTGGTCTGCATCCTCCGGATTATTTCCATTATCCGTAAAGTCCCCCGCCATCACATAAAGCGTTTCCTCAGGCTCGACATGCGCGACATAGCGGCAGTCTTCTTCCGAGGGGGTGTGTCCGCGCTCACGCAGGAAGGTGCCGTAGTCCTGGTACTCGTGCTCCCAGTGCGCATAACCCATCCGGCCGCGACGGATGCCGTGGATGCGCTCGGCAGGACGGTGCGGGAAATTGATATTGTAGAAGAGGCCGTAGCGCGTCCCCAGCTGCGGGAGCAGTTTGTCGAGGATATGGGGCAGAAGGGTCTCCACGCCGGAGAAATCAGGATCGGGATTAAAAGTATCCAGACTCACCCCGATGGCGGGAATCCCGTTCACGGCACCCTCCATCGCCGCACCGATGGTGCCGGAATAGATGGAAGCCGTAGCGGCGTTGCTGCCATGATTGATCCCGCTGACCACCAGATCCGGCCGCTCGGGATAGAGCACATTGTCGATGCCGAACTTGATGCAACTGGCCGGCGTCCCGTCCAGGTACCACCAGTCCTCCCCGGACTTTTGCTCCAGATGCTTGACCGCAATGGGCTTGTAGCCCATCGTCACCGCCATCGACATCCCGCTTTGCGCCCGTTTCGGCGCCACAATGGTCAATTCGCCATATGCGCGCAGAATCTTCACCAGGGTCAACAGGCCCTTGGCATCATATCCGTCATCGTTCGTTATCAGAATTCTCATATCTACAAATATAGCAATTATCCGCGAATAAGTTTTCCGGAGAGTTCCCGGAAAAGATCTCCTGCGCATAGGTTTGAGCGCTGCGGTCAGCAGCTTGCCGCGAGCGGGCATTTAGCGACAGCTGTTTTTTCTGCCCGCGCGTGGCAAGCTGCTGCCGCAGCGAAAAAGCTAGTACTGTCGTTCTCCGAAGATTGCTGTGCCAATGCGGACGATGGTGGCCCCGAAGTCGAGCGCAATGCGCCAGTCGCCGGACATGCCGATCGAGAGTTCGCGGAACTCCGTCAGTTCGGGGAACAGGTCCGCCAGGTATGCCTTGAAGTCGGCGATGCGGGCAAAGTCGGCGCGGATGTCCTCTTCGCAGTCCGTATGGCTCGCCATCCCCATCAGGCCACAGAAACGGACGTTCGTGTATTTTTCCGCCCGGAACAGGATATCCAGCACCTCTTCCTCCTTGAAGCCCTGCTTGGTCTCCTCCGCCCCGATATGCAGTTCCAGCAGCACGCGGAGGACCTTGCCGTTGGCCTTGCCCCAGTCCTGGATGGCATCCAGCAGGTGCTGGCTGTCGACCGACTGCACCAGATCGGCGTACGGCAGGACCAGCTTGAGCTTGTTGGTCTGCAAGTGACCGATGAAATGCCACTCCAGATCGAGGTCCCGCAGGGCCTCGACCTTCGCGGCGAACTCCTGGGGACGGTTCTCCCCAAAGCAGCGCTGCCCCGCCTCATACGCCTCGCGGATGGCCTCCGCCGGGTGGAATTTGGAAACTGCCACCAGCTTCACTTCCGGTGGCAGTTCCTGTCTGATTGAGATGATATTCTCTTTAATCATTACTTGCGTTTCTGCTGGCGCATCTGCTGTTCCTGGAGACGCTGCGCTTCTTCAAGGCGCTGCTGCCACTTGCTCTTCGGCAGCGGCTTGCCGGCCGACGCACGCACCTTCGCGAGGATCTCATCCTTGTTGATGGAACGGCGGATCGCCCAGGTCTGCACGATCGAGATCAACTGCGAGAGCAGGTAGTAGTAGCTCAAGGCAGCGGACAGATTGTTGCAGATGAAGAACATCATGATCGGCATCATCCACACGCTCATAAAGCGCATTGACGCCGCACTGGGATCGTTCGCTGCAGGCTGGCTGGCCATCGTCATCTTGGAATACAGCCACATCGTGAGCGCCATCAGCAGGGCGAACAGGGAAATGTGGTCACCGATCAGCGGCACGCGCCCCCCGAAGTCCACGATGGCGTCATATGCCGACAGGTCGTGGCACCACAGGAAGGACTGCTGGCGCAGCTCGATCGAGGCCGGGAAGAAGCGGAACATCGCCCACAGGATCGGGAAGGTCAGCAGCGTCGGCAAGCATCCGCCCATCGGGCTCACACCGGCCCGCTTGTAGAGTTCCATCGTGGCCTGCTGCTTCTTCATCATCTCCTGCTGGTTGTCCGTATGCGGGAACTTCGCGTTGATCTTGTCCAGTTCCGGCTTCAGGGCGCTCATCTTGGCCGAGGAAGAGAACGACTTGTAGGTCAGCGGGAAGACCACCGTTTTGATCACCAGCGTCATCAGCAGGATAATCAGGCCGAAGCTGCTGATGAAGCGGTGGAAGAAGTCGAACATCGGGATGATGGCATACTTCGTGAACCACCCGACGAGCCAGCCGCCCAGGGGGATGATCTTCTCGTACTTGTGGCCCATCTCCTTCAGCGTCTGATAGTGGTTCGGGCCGAAATAGAACTCGAACGGAAGGCTGCCGCTACCGCCGGCAGGCAGGTCGGCACGCATCTGGGCCGTACAGGTCATCAGTTTCCGCGCAGGATCGTCCTGCGGCAGGAAGTTCAGCGCCAGCTCGCCCGAAGCGAACTGCTGCGGCGAGCGGAGAATCACCGAGAAGAACTGCTGCTGATAGGCGAACCAGCTCAGCTTGGAATCAATCCGGCGGGAGCTGCTGCGGCCACGGCCGATCTCACCGGGCTTCTTGTCCCCTTCGAAATAGTAGTCGAGTTTGGAATATTGCGATTCGTTCTTGTAGCCCTTCTCCATCCGCGGCATCGTGACCTTGAAGTCCAGGTCGAACATGCTGACATTGCGCGGGATCACCCCCTGCATCCCCACGAAGGAGAGCTGGTTGTCGACGCGGTAGCTGTCGGCGTGCAGGACGTATTTCTGCTCCAGGTATCCGCCGCCGGCAAAGGGCAGGCGCATCACCACGCTGCTGTCGGTCTGTTCCGCCACCTGGAAGGAGAAGTCCTTGGTGCTGATGTACTCCCCGGCATAAAGGTCCAGCGAGTATTCGGCGTCACCGGGGTGGAACAGGTACAGGTCGGTGCTGTCGTAGTTGTAGTAATCCTTGACACGCACCGCCAAGGGCTGGCCGCCTTTCGTCGTGAACTGAACCTCCAGTTTGTTGTTCTCCAGGGTAACGATCTGCGCCTCCAGGCGGGATGCCGCCTCGAGGGAGGAATCCTTATAAATCGACTGCGGAGCGGGCAGCGCCTCGGCCCCTTTCAGGGAATCCGGGAGTGCGGCAAGCTGCTCCGCCTCCGCCATCTGGCGGGCCATCGATTCCACCCGTGCCACGGAATCCAGTTGCGCCTGCAGCTCAGCGGCCTTGCGCGCCTGGTTGGACTGGAAGACGGAGAACCCGATAAAGATGGCGGCTATCAGGACGAAGCCGATGATTGAATTCTTGTCCATTACGCTTCGCCCTCCTCGGCCTTCCGAATCTGCGCCTCCAATTCCTTCAACTCGGCCTTGGCTTGCTCAATTCTCTCCTCCATCTGACGGATCAGCGGCTCGCTGTTCTTCGAGGCGGAGAAGAATCCGATATTGTTTTCGTAGGTAATGATGTTCTGCTGAAGCGCGTTGTACTTCTCGATCAGCGCATCCTTGGGGCTGCGGGGCGCCCTGCCGGCACGGGCCGGGGCACCGCCGCGCGGGGACGCGGAGAGGCCGGGGAACTTCTCCTGCAGAGCCTCGCGGTAGGCCTTGTTCACGTTGTCCTTCTCCTTGAACGGGACGTGACCGATGGCCTGCCAGCGCTCGGTGAAGCCGCGGGCCGCCTCCTCGTTGGCTGCGGCATCCTCCGCCGGCTCGTAAGCGAGGATCTCCTCAATGATCTTGCGCTTGGCTTTCAGGTTGCCGTAGTAATCGTTCTCGCCGCCGGCGTTGCTGGCATCCCGTGCAGCGAAGAATTCATCGCACGCGCCGCGGAACTTCTTCCACAGGGCTTCGGACTTCTTGCGCGGCACGGCGCCGATCTCCTTCCACTGCTTCTGGAGGGCGATGAACTGGTCGGTGGCTTTCTTCCACTCCGTGCTGGTCTTGAGGGCCTCGGCCTGCTCGATCAGCGAGAGTTTCTTCTCCAGATTCCCGTTCATATTGTCCTTGATGCCGGAGTAGAACTCACGCTTGCGGGTATAGAATGCATCACAGGCGGCGCGGAAACGGTCATAGATCTTCTGGTTGTCCTTCTTGGTGGCATAGCCGATGCGGCGCCAGGCAGCCTGGAGCTCCTCGATCTCCTTGGACAGGGCATTCCATTCGTTGGAAGAATTGATCTCCTTGGCGGCAATCGCCTCGGTGCGCTCGCAAAGCTCGGTTTTTTTCACGAGGTTGTCTGCCTGCTGCTCCTTGAGCCCTTCGAAATGGGCCTGGTAGCGCTTGTTGATCACGGCCGTCGCCGCTTTGAAGCGATTCCAGATATCCTCGCGCTTCTCCTTGGCCACGGGGCCGTACTCCTTCCATTGCTCATGGAGTTTCTGGAGCTCATGGAAAGCGTTCACCACATTCTCGTTCTCCGCGAGTTTCTCAGCGGCTTCGCAGAAAGCTTCCTTGGCTTCCAGGTTCTTGCGGAAGTCCAGATCGCGCAGGTCACGGTTGATCTTGACCATGTCGTAGAACTTCTCCACATAGAACTGGTACGTATCGTTGATGTCCCGGAAGGCCGTGGCAGGCACGGGGCCCGCCTCACGCCAGCGGTTCTGCAGTTCGCGGAACGCCGGGAACTGGGCGCTGACATCCTCCTGACCCTCGACCAGGGCCTTGAGCTCCTCGATGATCGCCTGCTTCTTGGCCAGATTCTCTTCGCGCTGTGCGTCCTGCTGTTTGTTGAACTCGGCGCGTTCCTTTTTGTAATCTGCATAGAGCGCCTTGAAATTCTGCTCCACGGCTTCGAAAGGATTGCTCTGGCTGGACTCCGCGTCGTCGGACACGCCGCTCTCGCTCTTCAACTTGCCGAGCAGCCTGTAGAAGGCAGACTTGATGGCTTCGGCTTCCTTGGAGCGGGACATCCGCTCCGCGCTGTCCTTGAGCTGCACGAACAGATCGGACAGTTCAGCGAGGGTTTTGTCGGCGAAGGTCTCGACCTTGTCGGCGGGAGTTTCTTCGGCAGGAACGGTGTCCACCACCGGACTTTCTACATCTGAGGGGACTTGCCGGATCTCTTCAGGATTGATGTTTTCGCTCATAATATCAGAGTTATAGATTAGTTATAACCCACAAATATACTAAAATTAAATAAAAAGGGTAATTTTGCAGAACAAAACTTACCCATTGCCATGCGAATCGATATTCTCACCGTCGTACCCGAACTGCTGGAAAGTCCCCTCTCCCACTCCATTGTGGGGAGAGCCATCCGCAAAGGGCTGGTAGACATCCAGGTACACAATCTCCGGAAATACGGCATCGGCCCGCGCAAGAACGTCGACGACTACAGCTACGGCGGCGATGCCGGGATGGTCCTGCGCATCGAGCCGGTCTATGAAATGATCCGCGAACTCTCCGCTGAACGGACCTACGACGAGGTGATCTACCTCTCCCCCGACGGCGAGCGCCTCAACCAGGCCATCTCGAACGAACTTTCCCTCAAGGAGAACATCATCCTGCTCTGCGGACACTACAAGGGCATCGATCAACGCATCCGGGAACACCTGGTCACGCGGGAGATCTCTGTCGGAGACTATGTCGTGAGCGGCGGCGAAATCCCTGCCGCCCTGCTGGCCGACTCCATCGTCCGCCTGATTCCTGGCGCCCTTACCGACGAGACTTCCGCGCTCTCCGACAGTTTTCAGGACGGTCTGCTGTCTCCCCCGGTCTACACCCGGCCGGTTGAATTCAACGGATGGCGGGTGCCTGAGGTGCTGCTCAGCGGAAACCCGAAACTCATTGAACAATGGCAAGATGCGCAGGCGTTGGAGCGCACGGAACGGCTCCGTCCGGAGCTATTAAATAAAAAATTTTAAAAACTCGCAAAAAATTTTCGAAAAATTTGTGAAAAAAGTTTGCAGAATTAAAATTTGTTTGTACCTTTGCCAGTGGAAATGAAACAACTCTACCTCGGTTCTGTGCCGGGGACTTCTAACCAACAATAATTAGCCTTCTATAAGGTAATACACTACTAACTAACCGTAAACACCCGCTGCGACAGCGGGTGTTTGTCGTAAAATATGGTTATCTTTGCCTATCGACCCTCTTATCTGATTATTATGAGACGATTACTTGCATCCTTTCTCCTCCTCTCCGCCTGTCTTTGGAACGCCCTCGCACAGGAAGTCTACCTGACCCCGGAAGATCTTCCGGACCTGATCCAGTGCCTTCCGGCGCCACCCGTCAAGGGCTCCCCCGCTTTCAAATATGATATCCAGCGCTACCGGTGGGGCAAGCAGCAGCGCAAGGATCCGGATCGGGCCGCGATGGCCAGGCGAGATGCCGTCTGGACCTACGAAGCCCTGTTGGGAGAATTGTCCGAGCCTTTCGGACTGGCCATTTCCGCCGAGGCGACGCCGCAGATCTGGACCTTGATGGAGACGAGCCTGAAGACCATGGACCCGATCCGTGTCGCACCCAAGGCCTATTTCCATCGCATCCGGCCCTTCGAGTATTTCAAAGAGCCTACGCTCACCGGCGAGGATGACGAGCTTCGTGGCGAAGGGAGTTACCCCTCCGGACATACGCTCCGCGGCTGGCTGTCCGCCCTCCTGCTGGCTGAGGTGAATCCCGCAGCGGCCAATGCCATTTATGCCCGCGCCTGGGCCTATGGCGAGAGCCGGGTTATTGCCGGTGCCCACTGGCAGAGCGATGTGGACGTAACCCGGGGAGCCGCCAGCATCTGCTATTCCCGCCTGCAGACCTGCGCCGCCTTCCGGGCCCAGATGGAGCTGGCACAGGATGAGTTCCGGCGCCTCGTCGCGACGACGGGCCAGCAGGGCCGGGAGCATTTCGTTTCGCTGACGGAGGCCGTTCCCGACGCCATCCTCGAAATCCGCTACTTCGGCACCTACAACTTCGTCGGCACACGCATCGACGGGTATCTGGGCCCGACGGCCCTGATGACCCGCGAAGCCGCCGACAGCCTGCGCGCCGTAAGCGACGACGTGATGCGCCTGGGATACCGGCTGAAGATCTACGACGCCTATCGCCCCCAATGCGCCGTAGACCACTTTGTCCGCTGGGCGGCCGACATTCCCGACACCACAATGCGGCGCTATTTTTATCCGGACGTGGACAAGAGCCTGCTGTTCGAGCAGGAGTATATTATGGAGAAGTCCGGCCACACGCGCGGGTCCACGGTGGACCTGACGCTCTTCGACATGACCACCGAGAAAGAAGTCGACATGGGCGGCACCTTCGACTGGTTCGGCGAGGAGAGCCATCCGGACTTCTGCGGGGATCCGGATACCGGCACCTACCAAGGGGATCCCGACACGCCGCGGGCCATCACCGCGGAACAATTCGCCAACCGGATGATCCTGCGGGAAGCAATGCTCCGCCACGGCTTCAAACCGCTGGACAGCGAGTGGTGGCACTTTACGCTCCGCAAAGAGCCCTTCCCGGACACTTATTTCACCTTCCCGGTGAAGTAGACGCCCCGTCCTCCAGGCTCTTCCGGACCCGGTAGGTCTGGATCAGCACGGAGACGATGATCAGCACGATCCCCAGCCAGAAAGAAACGCCCACTTCCCGGAGTTCACCGAAGAGAAGGGCGGCGATGATGATGCTATAGACGGGTTCGAGGTTGTAGGCCAGGTTGACCGTAAAGGCGGAAAGCGTGCGCAGGGCATGCAACTGGCACAGGAACGGGACGACGGTAAAGACCGAGCCCAACAGCAAAAGCCAGATGCCGTCCCGCACATTCAGGGCAATGCTGTCAGCCGGAAAGAGTCTTGTATAAAACGGGATCAGGAGCGAGAGGAACAGCACCCCCCCGATCAGCTCGTAAAGCAGCATCGTGGCACTGTCCTCCCCCGTTTCCCGGGCCACATTGATATTCAAGATGGCGAAAAGCGAATAGACCGCTGCCGACAGGAGGCCCAGGGCGATGCCCAGGCGGTACCGGACATCCAGGCTGAAGATCAGCAGCACCCCAGAGATGGCGATAAAGCTGATGAGCACTTCCGCCCAGGAGATCCTCTTCCGGTTGATGAGCGGATTCAGGAGCGTCGTGAAGAAGCAGGACGTCGCGATGCAGGCCACCCCGATGGATACATTGGACGACTGGATGCTGGCATAGAAGGCGACCCAGTGGACGGCAAGGAGCACCCCGCACGCGGCCATCTTCGCGACGGCCTTCCACCCGCTCCTGTGCAGACGCTTCATCAAAGCCATCACGCCCGCCAGGACCACCACGCTGACCATAATGCGATACCAAACCAACGGAAGGCCGCTCAAGGAGATCAGCCTTCCGAAGACACCGGTCCATCCGGCCAGGAAAACCCCCGTATGCAGAAGAATCATCGGACGGGCGTCGCGTGTGACCTGCATGGGAAAGCCCTTGTCCTTATTCGCAGTCAGCCACCTGCTCCAGCGGCGTGAGCGTGACCGGGCCCAGCAAGCCGCTCTCGCGGAAGTCCCATTTCGCTGCGCTGAAACTGCCGTCCGCCCCCCGGCTGACGGGCAGGCGCGGCTGGATATTGGCATTGTAGAAAATCTTCCAAGGCTGGCCTTTCCGGTCCATATCGATGATGCGGTTCATCATCAGGTTGGACACGCGGACTTCCAACTTCCCGCCCCGGGCTGCCTGCTCCTGCGTGAGCCGGACCGTCCACGGCGCTTCGAAGAGCGTTCCCAGGCACTTGCCATCCAGCCATACGCTGGCGCTCTCACGCACATCCCCCAGATCCAGCGACCACGCGTCGGCCGTCCCCTGAACCGGGGAGAGCGCGTAGGTGTACGCCGCCGTTCCGGAAAACACCTCGTAGGCCTGGCCGTATAAGGTCCAGGAGCCGAGCCGGCTGACCGTACGGGGTGCAGGCAGGGTGGGTCCGCCCTCGGTAAAACGGATGCTCCAGTCACCGGTCAAAGCGACCGCCTCGCCGGAAGCCCGGTAGAACGGGAAAGCCTCTCCCTCATAGACTCCGGCAAACGTCTCCAACAGCAGGGCCTGGTCCGGCTCGAGCTGAAGGAAAACTTCAGCCTTGCCGTCCTCCGCTGTCCGGACGCTGCCGAAGCCGAAGCGACCGTCCATCGGATCGTAAATCCCGATGCTGCCGCACACGGCATCCACCGGAATCCAGCCTTCCACCTGCTCCGCCGTCGCATTCTTCAAGAAATAGTAGCGACCGCCATCGTCCTTGACACGGCTGATGCACTGCAGCCCCAGGTCGTACATCCGTTCACGGCTGATACCGGATGCAGCGAGGAGCCGGTCCAGGTCGGACGAGACACAGATGCGACCCTTGCCGACCTTGGCGGTGCGGATCCCGTCCGCCTCCCGGAAATGCAGCGAAGCCTTCAGCCGGGCGAGCCGGTCGCGGTTTTTCTGCAGGTCCCCAAGGCCGGGCACATCCTCCGGGAGCTCCTCCTCCACCAGGATGGTCGCACCCCGCGAAGCCAGCTCTACAAGCCGCTCCAGCGTATTGGCATACATCTTCTCGCAACGCGGGACGATGAGCGTCCGGTAGCGGTTGCCGCCGCGGGTCACCAGCTCACCCCGCTCGGTATGGATGTCCTCCTGGACCATCTTGTCCGTGATGTAATCCCAGCTGTATCCCTTGTCGTAGAGATCATTGGCCGAGGCTCCGATGGCGCTCATCGCGGGCGTATTCTGGTTCATATGGTAGAGCAGCTGCTCCCGCCCGCGTACCGAGAGCAGGTCGGTCGCGTCGAAGAAAAGCAGGATGTCATTGTCGGGACGGCCCGCCTGCAGGAAGCTCTGGCAACGCGCGACATAGGCGTTGAACGCCCCGAAATCTTTCCAGAAAGGATGGGTCGGCTGGAAATGGACAGCGGCATAGAAGAGCCAGCCCGGCCAGGGCGCGTCCTCCGGCGAGAGGC
>Ga0310696_10008783_pt1 | contig 11754 bp, 8 predicted proteins | sample AusTroGonzalo_MG_4_FD_203885 | JGI IMG/M metagenome (GOLD analysis project Ga0310696, IMG submission 203885) | Bovine rumen microbial communities from tropical cattle in Woodstock, Queensland, Australia - Gonzalo_02 (v2) (version 2) | ecosystem: Host-associated > Mammals > Digestive system >...
CCGCCGGAGTCATGGCGGCCCACTCCATCGGAGAGCCCGGTACCCAGATGAACATGCGTACCTTCCACTACGCCGGAGTCGCGAACATCAACGTTACCCAGGGACTGCCCCGTCTGATCGAGATCGTGGATGCCAGGCGCATCCCCAGCACTCCCTCGATGGACATCCCGCTCTCGGGAATCGCAGCACAGGACGAGAACGTGGCCCGTCTCGTCGCATCGAACATCGAGATGACATCCATCCTGGATGTCGCAACCATCGACACGGACATCACCAACATGACGCTCATCGTCAGGCCCAACATCCGCAAGATGGAGGAGAGGCATCTCGAGGTCGACGAACTCGTCGACAAACTGAACAAGGTCAAGGCCGTCCGCGGAATGGTCAAGCTGTCGGGATACGACATCGTGATCCAGTCGGACGAGCCTTCGTACAAGAAGCTCCAGTCCATGTACGACGCCGTCAAGACAGCCAAGATCAAGGGTATAGACGGCATCACCAGGGCGGTCCTTTCGAAGACGGAAGGATACTGGAAGATCGTCACGGAAGGAAGCAATCTGAAAGAGGTCCTCAACGTTGAGGGAGTGGATGCTCAGAACGTCATGACGAACAGCATCCTGGAGGTCGCGGACGTCCTCGGAATCGAGGCGGCCAGGAACTCCATCATCCACGAAGCGATGGGAACCCTCGGAGAAGCAGGTCTTGATGTCGACATACGTCACATCATGCTTGTAGCCGATCTCATGACCAACGACGGTTATGTGAAGGCGATCGGAAGGCACGGAGTGTCCGGAAAGAAGTCCTCGGTATTGGCCAGGGCGGCTTTCGAGATCACCGCCGCGCACCTTCTGCATGCAGCTATGGTAGGAGAGGTCGACCACCTTGAGGGAGTGACCGAGAACATCATAGTTGGACAGCCGGTTACGCTAGGAACCGGTGCTGTAAACCTTATTTACACACCCAAGAAAAAGGGGGATAAAGAATGAGCGAAGTAGACATTAGCAGAGCTTTGAAATCCGCAATCACCACCGGAAAGGTGCAGTTCGGATTGGATCAGACTATGAAAGCAGTGAAGGACGGAAAGGCCCAGATGATCATCCTGGCCAGGAACTGTCCCAACAAGGAGCTGAAGGACGCGAACGTCAAGGTTCACGTCTACGAGGGAAACAACATGGAGCTCGGCGCTCTGTGCGGAAAGCCTTTCTCCGTATCTGCCCTTGCGATCATCGACAAAGGTAGCTCTAACATCTTAACGCTGTGAGGAACATGTCCGCAGATATCGTACTTACCGAGGATACGCTCAGGTATATCGCGCTCTTCGAGCAGATCACCAAGGCAAACGCCATCGATTGTATGGACACTGAGGACAAGCTCGTGTTCGTGGTCGAGAAAGGACAGGGAAACATCGCTGTCGGAAAGAAAGGAGAGCATGTGATCAAGCTCAAGGATAAGACCGGGAAGAACATCCAGGTCGTTGAGTACTCCGATGATCCGGAACAGTTCGTCAAGAACGTGTTCCACATCTACGGTCCTCAGAAGGTCGTTATCGAGCAGCGCGGAAACATCACTCACGCAACAATCACAGTGGATCCCAAACTCAAGGGCCGCGCAATCGGCAAGGCCGGAAAGAACCTGCGCATCGCCAGGGACATCGTGAACAGGCATCACGAGATCCAGAGCATCAGCGTGGACTGAAGGTCCCCCTTACGATCTGCCGATCGTGCGGTTGGGAACGTCAAACCCCTTCCCCTCAAACCCCTTAATCCTTTTCTTCAACGGATTCAGTTGAGCGGTGTGCGCTCCACCTCGAGGCCGTCGGCGGTGGGGTACTGCTCCGAAATGTAGCACTTGAAGCCCAGGTCGTCGGCTATGTCCTCGAGCACCCAAGGGGCCACCTCGACCTTGTTCTCCAGTACCGAGAAAAGTTCGTCTGGGACATCTAACTCCCTCAGTCTGGAGACTATGGCGTCAAGGTCCCCGTTGTAGACGAATCCCCTCACCAGGGTACCGTCGTCGGTGACCGCCTGATAGTCGGTGCAGATGTGCTCCGCGCGGCGGATGAGCCTCTTCCTCAGCTGCACCCCGTCCTTGAAGGCGGACGAGCAGAAGTGGATGTTGATCTTCCTGTTGGCCTTCATGACGGCCATCGCGGTCTCGTAGGATCCCTTGACCGCGGACGAGATGTCGTCCTTGACCTCGAAGCTGTTGGCGGACATCATGTCCCAATTGCTCTCGGAGAATTCCAGCTCGTTGAGGTTGATGAACTTGACACCGACGGAGTCGGCGTATCTCGCCAGGGCCGAGAGCTCCTCGTCCTTCCCGGGTATGGCCGGGACCTCGATACCGACATCCATGGATGTGGACGAGACTATCTCCTTCAGCTTCGTATCCTCCATGCGGGTCCACATCGATACCATGGGGTGGAAACGGATCTCGTCCAGACCCGCCTCCTCCAGCATCCTCACCTTCTCCGGATCGAACGTGGCCGTATAGAGGTGGATGTGGTGATCCTTCCCGAATCTGCCCTTGAGGAGCCCTATCATGTGAAGCGTCCTGTCGATGGAGAGCAGGGGGTCCCCGCCCGTGATACCGGTACCGGTGGCATCCATGGATTCGGCCTCGGCCACGATCTCCTCGTCGGAATCTACCCTGGCCTCGTTGGCGTAGACCACGTCGAGTCCCTTCTTCTCCAGAGAGACGGGGCAGTAGTAGCAGTTCCATTTGCACTGGCCGGTGACCAGCAGAACCATCTTGGAACCGTTGATGCAATGTTCGCATCCCGTTGCGACATGGCCGTTGCATGCCGAACCGCACTCCATCCTCTTGAGCATATCAGGGGTTACGGCACGATGGTTTATAACCACTGGCGTGAATGGGGAGACCATGAAGATGGACAGCAGACTCGTTCTCGCACTGGATGAGACGGACGGAGCCAAGGCACTGAAGGTCGCTGAATCGGTCAGCGATATCGTCGACGCGATCAAGATCAACTGGCCATTGGTTCTGTCGGAGGGTCCCCAGATGATAACGAGGCTGTCCGAGTTCTCCGATGTCATCTGCGACTTCAAGGTCGCGGACATCCCCAACACCGTGAGGCTGATCGTCGAGAACGCGGTCTCCAGAGGGGCGTCAGCTGTCATCGTCCATGCCTTCACAGGTGACGATTCTCTCAGGGCGGCGGTCGAAGCGGCCGGCGACAGGGAGATCTACGCCGTCACCGAGATGAGCCATCCCGGAGGGAAGATGTTCACCGCGAAGCACGCGGAGGAGATGGCCAGGCTCGGAGTGGAATGCGGCGTGAAGGGATTCATCGCCCCTGCCACGCGTCCGGAGAGGATAGCCGACATCCGCAGGATAATCGGGGACCTCAAGATCCTGTCCCCCGGAGTGGGGGCACAGGGCGGCAAGGCATCCGATGCCATCAGGGCGGGTGCAACATACGCCATCGTAGGTCGCGCCATCTACGGTTCGGACGATCCCAGGTCGTCCGCCCTGTCCTTCGCCGAGGACATAAAAACAGTTCTCTGAGCCTGGGATATCAGGCTCCCTTATAATTATTAAAATAATACGCGGTAAATGTTTTAATACGAAACCGAGTATCAACGCCATTCATAAGACGGAGACTTATAGAATGCGCAAATTCGGAAAAGAGTCAACCGCCCCTGATGAGGGGGTAAGCCGCGGAAGCGGTAACGGGTGGTTGCAGAACCACGGTGCTCTGGCCGTATGCATAATCGCGCTCTTGGCATTGGTGCTGAGGGTCGCGTTCGCCTACGGTGTTTCCGCCGACGGGGACTTCGCCCTGTCCGGTGGGTCAGACGCACAATATCATCTGCACGTAGTCGAAAGCATACTCGATGGAAGCATCATCTTCGGAACCGATGCAGCTGTCAATTACCCTGTCGGGGGACTCAATGTCAACCCGCCCCTGTACGATTTCATCGCTGCAGGTGTCGGTGCAATCGGAGGCGCATCGTTCGCCCTGGCCGTTCTGGCGCCCATCTTCGGAGCGCTCACGGTGTTCCCCGTCTATCTCGTGGGAAAGGAACTCAGCGGAGTCAAGGTCGGAGTCCTTGCCGCACTGATCTACGCCCTGATGGCGCTGCCCATTCAGTCTTCAGTGTTCTCCAACGGAACTGAGTTCGCCTTCACAGCATTCCTCTTCGCCTTCTTCGTACTGGCCATGATCAAGATGGCCAAGAAGCTCGGTGACGACGCACCGGTAATGAAGCAGGCGATCATCGCAGGTGTCCTCCTTGGACTCATCGCGTTGTCATGGAACGGATTCCGCTCGATCCTGGTCCTCCTGATCATAGTCATGGTCGTCCAGCTTCTCATCGACCGTTTCAACTCCAAGGACTTCTCGACAGCGCTCTACTCCTACTCCATCGTCATGGTGCTCGGAGTGGCGATCGCTGCTGTCTACTACATTCCTGCGGGACTTTGGGATGCGGTTTTCTCCGGACCTGTTCTCATCACTGTCACCGCGGTCCTGTTCGGTTTCATCTTCAAGGTTGTCCAGAGCAAGCCTTGGATCTTCACCGTTCCCGCGCTCATCGTAGCATATGCGATCCTCGCAGTCGTACTGTTCCTCGTGAACTCGGACCTCGGGGAGGCTCTGCTAATCGGAAACTCTGTCTACACCAACTCGATCATGTCCGAGCTCACCAACCTCTCGGTGTCCATCTCCACGATGTCATCCTACTACGGATGGATCCTGATGTGGATGCCCTTCGTGCTGGGTCTCATCGAGTTCTACATCTACGCAAGGAAGGACCGCTCCAACGGGCAGCTCTTCCTCACAATGCTGCTCCTCATCCCCTGGTTCTTCGCATGGACCTCCTACGGAGCGGCCGTCATCGCAGGACCTGTCTTCGCCGTGTCCTCGGCCATCGTCATCGCGAAGGTCTTCGAGAAGGCGGACCTCAAGACATACTGGACCAACATCAGGAACGCCGGATTCCCCGGATGCTTCAGGAAACTGATCAAGCCCCTGCCCTTCGTATCCGTCCTCGTGACCGCACTCCTCGTCATCGCACCCGGATTGGCATTCTCGGTCGATGCAGGAATCTCCAGCAACGAGACATACGGATACTTCGCATACGGAAACACCACATACACCATCCAGACCGGTGACGACTACCCCATGACTCAGATCTACGATGACCTCACCAACACAGGCGACAAGGACCTCGCGGTCCTGTCCTGGATCAACGGCGCAGCCGACATCGAGGCACTGGGATTCAACACCGTCAACGACAGATACGGCGACGGAGCATCCGCAGCCGCACACATCTATCTCGCAGACGGAGCCGCAGGCGCCTCCGCGGCACAGATCGTGCGCGTAATGTACGCCAACCCCGACACGGACTTCAGCACCGCGTTCGGAACATACAGCAGCGTATACAGCAAGGTCGCCTCCTACATCGCCGACCCCGAGCTCGCCAAGGAGACCGTCCTCTTCGACACATCCGTGTACGGAAAGATCAATTCCGACATCACCGAGGAGAACGCGGTCTACTTCGCCTCCGTCAAGGTCATCGCGGACGGAATGAGCACCGTCGACATCATGAAGACCTACGACAAGGTCTGCTCCATGGCCGACGAGAACATCGGATACTACATCATCGACGGTTCGATGGTGCCCCTCGTCTACGGAGACGGGGACTCGCTCTCCACCATGGCTTACTTCGCCGGATACTCCGTCGACAGCTACGGAGCGGCCTCCGAGTTCTACTCCCTTATTACATATTACTCCAACTACTTCCCCGCAGTAGCGACCGACGCCCTCTACGACACATTCATGTGGAAGGCGCTCATCGGACCCTCGCCCGAAGAGATGGGATACTCCTCGTCCTTCTCGTACCTGTACGACCTGACCACCAGCAACGGATCGGTCAAGACGATGCCCGGATACGGACTCGCAGGATACGAGATCGTCAGCTGGTACGTCAAGTACAACGCTGACGCCACAGCGACCACATCCGATGACGGTTGGGAATACATGACATACGACGAGGCCTCGGCCCTCCAGACCAAGGACGGAGGAATCATCAACTACCTGTCCTCGATCATGCTCTACAAGTACACCGGACTCCAGACAACCACGATGTCCTCCGTCCTCACCAACGAGTACGGGGAGCCTCTTGCGGGTATAACAGTGCAGGTCACCGGTTTCAACACCAAGTACGATGCGACCACTGTCTTCTCCGAGACCACCACCGATGCTGACGGAAAGTTCACCATCCAGGTCCCCCAGGGAGACTTCCTGACGGTCTTCAAGAACGGAAGCGTCAAGCTGTCCGCATACCTCGACGAGGGAGCGGTCATCATACCCGCCGCAGAGTTCCACGGATCCATCTACGTCGGAGACAACCACGACCTCAACGATTACAAGTACACCCTCGAGGCGGACGGAAAGAAGGTCTTCGTCGAAGTCGTCAACGGAGAGATCAGGTCCGAGAACGCGACCGATCTGGACGACAAACCCGTGCACATCGTTCCCGGAACCTACACCTACAGCCTCATCGACGGCACCGGAACATCGGTCGCCAGCGGAACCGTCACCCTCTACGAGGGAGAGAACTCCGCACTGATGGTCAGCCCCAAGACGTACACGATCACGGCGACGGTCACCGACTTCTTCGGAAGGAGCCTCGAGAGCGGAACGGTCATAGCCACCAACGCCACCACATACGAGATGTACTCCGCCGAGATAGAGAACGGAAAGGCGGTCATCACCGTGCCCGCCGGAACCTACACTGTCAGCATGAGCGACGGTTACGTCTGCAACAACTCCACTACACTCACGGTCTCCAGCAACAGGAGCGTGAGCATAACCGCATACGAGGCGATCGGAATCGAGGTCCAGAACGCACCCGAACTCATGACCGTCTACGGCGGAGACTACAGCGAACTGTTATACTTCGGTTACAACGCCAACGTGCCCTACTCCATCGGAGCGACCGCCTACGGATTCACCTTCTACGGCGTCACCGCGGACAAGGTCTACTGGGGAGTGTACACCGGCGGTAGCGATGTGACCATCAGCTCGTCCGCAGGATACACCGTCAAGGGAAGCATCGGATCCTCCGGAACCGTCAGCTTCGTGAACGGAAGCGCCGTATTCACCGCCAAGGCGGATTCGGAAGGAAAGTTCTCCATCGTCCTGCCCGCGACCACGTTCAGCGTGTTCGCCTACAACGACAGCAACGGTGCCTACGTCGGAACGCTCCAGGTGAGCAAGGACACCGACATGGGCGACATCACCACCGAGTCCGGAAGGAAGATCAGCGTGACATACCAGTACAAGAGCGGAACCAGCAAGTCCAACGTCGGACTGCCCTACTCCCTCGTGACTGTCGAATTCAAGTACGGAAACGGAGTCTGGACCTGGCCTGCGGTCACCGACAGCAGCGGAAAGGCGACGTTCGTCATCCCCGAGGGATCGACCGATGCGGTCGTCTACGCCAACGGCGGATCCATCGACAACGATGCGTTCAAGGCCGACGATGTCAAGTACGAGATCTCCAACGGAACCGGAATGGTCCTTGCCACGATCACCCTCGAGAAGGACGACTTCGTCAAGAACACCGTCTATGCGGATTACGAGATCACCCTCACTCCCTACGGAGAGGAGGACGAGATCTCCTACACCGGACCCATGGAGCTCGTTCCCGGAGAGTACACCGCGAAGATCAACGCCAACACCGGCTACTACTTCGACGGAACCGTGTACGTCTACCCAGGTGACGACCACTTCTCCGGACTGAACCCGATCGAGGTCTACGGAGTGGAGATCACCAAGTACGCGCTCGACGAGCTCGAGATCACCGGAGACAAGTCGCACAACAACTACAACGGCGATGACGTCTACTACTTCGAGTACGACTGCGAGTACTACCTCGCTACCCACAACCCGAGCACCGGATACATGAGGAACGGATACCTCAGTTACGCGACCGGCGAGACGCCCGTCGCGAAGCTCGACATGTCCACCGTGGCCATGACGAGCGAGATCCAGGGATTCGTGGGTGCGATCGCGGACGGAACCGTCGAGGCCTACTACGACGACATCAAGATCGTCGCAGATGTCACCAGCGGTTCGTTCACCATCGAGGTCCCCAAGGGCACCACAGACATCGACTTCGTCGCACATGTCACCAAGACCGTCAGCGGCCAGAAGTTCGGATTCAGCGGATCGACCACCGTCTCCGATGTCAGCAGCGGTATCGTCAACATCCCCGTGACCTCCGACGCAGATGCTGTCGACTACGAGAAGGACGAACTCGATGCACGCATCGAAGCAGCGGTCTTCGAGGACGGAAGGGGACACGTGACCCTCACAATCTACAACAACACCGACTCCGTGAAGGGATACGCGGTGACCGCAGGATCCTCCTGGATCCTCGACCAGGTCGCCCAGGTCACACTCCAGCCCCACACATCCGAGACTCTGGAGGTCGTAGGTACCTACGAGCAGAACGGAACCGGTATCGGATCTGTCGGAATATCCGTGATCGTATCGGACTTCAACGGAACCACCTCCAAGACCCTGAGGATCATCGACGGTGACGACAACGGAGATTCCAAGATCACCATGAAGACAGCGGCAACCAGCGACAACAAGGACAAGCTGTCCGGATCGGAGTACCTCTACGCCCTGACCTTCGTCAACGAGGGACAGACCGGCGAGGTCACCATCAACGCTGACGTGCCCGCAGGATACAGCGCATCGCTCATGAGCGAGGGCGGAGAGTTCATCAAGCCTCTCGGATCCTCGTTCACAGCGGTCGCACAGTCCACCACCATAGTGTACGTGAAGATAATGAAGCTTGACGGAGACATGGACAAGGCTCCCTCGATATCGGTCAGCGCCGATGTCACTGGAGGAAGCGTTACCCTCAACCCGTCGTCGATAGACATCGAGGTCGAATCCATGACCGTGTCCGGAGACACCGCCGTGGATGAGAAGTCCGGGGTCCCCATGGGAGTCTGGTTCATCCTCGGTGTCAGCGTACTCCTGCTCATCCTCATTGTCTGGATGGGCTCCAAGAGAGGGGGTGTGTTCTCACGCAGATGAATAAAGCAGCATTCGGAATCATGGCCCTGCTGGCCCTGGCAGCATTCTGCCTCGTGCCTGCGGGACTGGACGCAGGCGGGGAGATCAACCACGACGGAACGAACGTCTACAAGGTCTCCACCACCGAGGACTTCAGCGTCATGTACACCTACGACGAGGGCGACCAGGGAGAGATCTCCTTCTCCGCCAAGGTCGTCGACAAGTCCGGGAACACCCAGGCCAGCGCGGTGAGCCCCTCGACGGGATCCCTCGACAGCGGGTTCTCCAAGACCGTCACCGTGAGTGTGCCCAGCAAGACCGGCGAGTACAGGCTCATCGTCGAGTACATGCTCGATGACGAGAAGGTGAGCGAGAGCGAGTACGTCTTCAAGGCGGTCAACCCCATCACCCTCACCGTGAACCTCACGGCCGAGGATGCCTCGCTGAACCTCGAGGAGTTCGGAGTCTACTTCTACGTGGACGGACAGAAGATGGACGACAGCTACAGCACGATCACCCTCTCCGCGAACGGATCGGGTTCGGTCTCCTACGACTGGATCGCGGACCCCGAGAGCGGCGCCCACACGTTCTCCGTGAAGGCGGTCGGAGGATCGTCCATGATCAAGGGATTGGATGAGGTCCATACGTTCTACACGGAGGACAACAACTACACCGTGGTCATTGTCCTGGCCTTCATCATCCTCATCGCCCTCATCATCTGGGCGGTCGTGGTATACCGCAAGCCCGTCAAGAACTACGGTAAGCCCAAGGCAAGGCGCTGAAAACCCTAAGAATCCAGGGAGGGAGACCTCCCGACCTGCGGGGAGACCCGCAGGTCCTTTCCCCATTTCTACTTCCGTTCCACCGGCCTTTGCGACCATCCGACCCGTCACAGACAACGGGCGAGAGCGACCATTTTTATCCAAAGCGGGGCATAAGGCCGATAACTGGCGGATCTCCGCCGGGAGAAGCATACCATGGATAACAAGACGATCATGATCATCGTCGCCGTCGCCGTGGTCGTCATAGCGATCGTTGCAGCCGTTGCCCTGAGCAACGGAGGCTCCCCCGATGACGACAAGTACGTATACTACTACGGCAACGGCGGAACCTCCCCCGAAGGGGACACGTTCAAGACCACCGAGACGGTGGTCCTCGGGAACAACCTCTTCACGAAGGAAGGAAGCAACTGCATCGGATACAACGACAAGAAGGACGGATCCGGTACCTCATACACCGAAGGCGCCAACGTCATGCCCGGGACAAAGCTCTACGCACAGTGGGAGTCCGCATCGATCACCAAACTGACCGTTCAGAGCAAGAACATGTTCCCTGATCACGTCAATTTCACGCTGGAACCTGCCGGTATCGACATCAACAACTACGGCGAGTACACCCTTACCGAGGGCGCCAAGATCTACATCTCGCCTGTCAAAGCGGGTCTGGTCTCGATATCCGATAATGTCATCTCGTTCCATGAGGGAGAGAAGACCTACAGCGTTATCCCGTCCATGACGAACGGATCCATCGCGGGAATCACGGTCAGCGGTTCGAGCGCAGTCCTGACGTTCACCTATGCTGTCGGCACCAACCCTGTCTTCAGCTACATCATGGCTGAGTCGAGCTGAACCAAACGAGGGGCCTTCGGCCTCTCCTTTCCTTTTCAGAGGGATCCGAAGAACGATCTGCGCAGATCCTGTTCGAAGGATTCCTCCTCCTTCCTTTCTGCGAAGAGCGACGGGTCCGCCTGTTCGAACGTCAGCCAATCGTATTTGACGTCCAATAATGTCAATGCATTCGGTCTTGCGACGCCGAAGTTGATCTCCTCCAGGTCATCCAGCGCCCTGTGGACGTCCTCGACGTCATGGATGCCCCTGGCGACCGATTCTATGGCGGCCACCATCCTGCGGATCATGTTCCACAGGAAGAAGCGGGCCTCGAACTCGAGGACCATCACATCCCCGTCAAGGTCGATGTCGATCCTCTCGACGTTGGCGACGGTGGGCTTGTTGTCTGGTTTGCAGAACCTGGCGAAATCGTGCTCCCCCAGGAACACCTCGGCACATTCCAGGGCCAGGTCGATGTCCAGACCCTTAGCTGGCAGTATGTACCTGTAGATGCGGCTCGTGGCGTATCTGACGTTGAAATCGTCGGGCACGTCGCACACGGACCTGAAGAATATGTCCCCTCCCACCGCATTCAATGCCCTCAGGAGGGTCGAGTTGTGGGTGAAGACCGAATTGAACGATATGGCGTTGCCGAGGGCGTTGACCCCCTTGTCGGTGCGGCTCGAGAACTTCAGGTCGAGCTCATCCGGGGAGACCTTCGATACCAGCGTGAGCTTGTCGAGCACCTCGGACTCCACGGTCCTCCCGACAGGCTGGATCTGGGAACCGCTGAACCCCTCGCCCATGTAGGCGATCTTCACCGCTACTCTCTTCATGCCGAGCGGAGTTCCCTCATGTGGTCGACCCTCTTCTGCACCAGAGCGCGCGTGCCGATGTCGTGGCGCATGAAGATGGCGTCGCATTTGATGTACTGGAGGGCCTTCTCGCAGTTCTGCTCGGCCTCCTCGATGTCCTTCCCGATCCCGACGACACCTATGGACCTGGATGTTCCGGTGACGAGCTTGCCGTCCTTCTGGTCCACGTTGGCGTAGTAGAGCACCGCTCCGGACTTCCTCACGCCCTCCT
>Ga0310696_10008784_pt1 | contig 11753 bp, 9 predicted proteins | sample AusTroGonzalo_MG_4_FD_203885 | JGI IMG/M metagenome (GOLD analysis project Ga0310696, IMG submission 203885) | Bovine rumen microbial communities from tropical cattle in Woodstock, Queensland, Australia - Gonzalo_02 (v2) (version 2) | ecosystem: Host-associated > Mammals > Digestive system >...
CAAGTATTAATAAATAAATTCTCATGTTATTATACCCAAATAGAAGCATTTAGAAAAAAAGATAGCACTATTAAAACGCCAAAATTTTCAATGGTTGACATTAATTGGAAAAACTCTTTGGACTTGAACAAAAAAAAATTTCAATGGACAAATATAAAACACTGTATCATTGATTATCATGATAATGAACGTACATATGAATATGAAGAAAAAGAAAAAAAATTTAATGAAAGAAAATTAAAAGCTGAAACAATTCAATTCTACAAAAATATATTTGAAAATTTTTCATTAAAAGATACGATTTCTCTTCAATTTGAAGAACAAAAGATTGACAGTACCACCTGTTCTAGATTTTTTTCAAAGCTTGCATCCTTTCTAATATACCCATTTAAGACATTTTTACTAATGCTCGTGATTATCATATTTTTTTCAATTATATTTTATTTTTCTGACGAGAAAAACATTGGCTTATTAAATTCATTACGCCATTCCGTAATCACATTCACTACTATCGGATATGATGACCTTTCCCAAGCAAGTAACACCATATGGACAATAGCATCAATCTTTGAAGGAATTTTTGGTGTATGCAGCAGCGGAGCATTCTTAATCGCATTAACACGAAAGTATCTAGACAAAAAATTCTAACCGATTTCCTTTACATAAGCTTTAAAAAATTCCATTATCCCCCCCCATTTTTTATGGGGGGGAAGAGTAAAAATTAACAAAAAACAACAATGAAAATTTTACCGTTTACCATCACGCAGTCTGTACAACACGCAGGCGATGTCTATGGCACGCGGGAGGCTCATTTCACGGCTCAAGCCTTGCGGCAAGTTGCGGAATCCGACGTTCTTGATTTTTTCGCAGAGCGCCGTAATGCGTTCCATAATTGTCATGGACTTTGCGGAATCGTCTCCATTAGTATCGTTGTTGCTTGCAACATTCTGGCAGAGGTTCAACAGCATGAATCCTGCTCCAAAGCGTTGTTGCTTATCCACAAGCGAGCCTGCCTTGGACGTGTCCGAGACGAGGAACCCGATTTGCAACAACGTATCGCCGGAAATTTTCACTTTTACCTGGCGTTCTACTGCAGACGCAGGACGTAGCGACGGTAATAAAGGCTTCACGTATTCGGCAAAGTTGCGGCACTGCGGTTCCACAAAGGTGGGCAAGTTCGGTACAATTTTTGCGACCGCCCCAATCTCGGCATCGCCGGCGCCATTGCCGGCGAAATCAGCGAGACCCGCGGCCACATTCTTTCCGTTCACCCGTGCGCATTCCGCCTTGTACGATGCCATCACGATGATGTTGTCCGCCAAGTCCAAGAAGTCTCCGCAGGCGCCTGCCACTAGAATAAAGCTGCGCCCCTTGATTTCACGGATGCGGTCCGTGAGCGGGATAAGCGGCTCGCGGTCGTCGCCAAGGAGTTTGCGAACTCGCACATCGCGAATGAGGAAGTTCACGGCAGAGGAATCTTCGTCAATCAGGAACGCGTCGCTACCGGCTTCCATCGCTTCCATCAAGTTTGCGGCCTCGCTCGTCGAGCCCGACGCACAGGCGGTCGTAAAGTTCTTCGTCGAGATTCCGCCCGGCAGGTCACGTACAAACTGCGAAAGGTCCGTCCCGCGCACGCTGCGGCCGTCTTCGACGCCCACGCGCACCGCCGATTCGCTCACGACAACGCCTTCGCGCCCGTCTCCCGGGATATGCGGATAGACGGCCTTTGTCAAGGCCTGCAAAAGCGTCGATTTTCCGTGGAACGCTCCGCCCGAAATCACCGTGATTCCCTTCGGGATTCCCATGCCACGAATTTCGCGACCGTTTGCCACAAGCGTCACCGCCATTTCTTCGGGAGCGGTAAATGGTACAGCACCTTCCATCGGCTGTTCGCTGAGTCCCGATGCACGCGGCAGTACGGCGCCATCCGGCACAAAAGCGCATAATCTGCGTTCCTCAAGCAGCGACAAGATTTCCTTGCGTTCGGCAAGTACCTTGTAATAACTCAAAAGTTCCGGCTCCACGCCGTCCGGTTTCGAGGCGCCCGAATTGTAAAGCCCCGCCGACACCAAGTCCGGAAGAACCATCGTCAAAATTTCGGCCGCATCCTCCGCCTGGATCTTGCGACCGTCGCCCGGCAAGCGCACTTGCAGGCACGCCCGCAATTCGCCGTTATCGATCCAGAGTGCGTTCCGCACCAGCATTTCAGGTCCAGCGGAGTCAAAAACTACGGCAGCATCTTTTCCCGAAAATTTTTCCCGCACAAGCGCCGAGAGTTTGCGGTAAAGGTAGTTGCTCAATGCCAAGCGGTGCTCAAAAGAGCCACTCCATTCGCTCGGGTAGCCCAGCATCTGCAAACTCGATTTTATCATTACGCGGGATGCCGGCGCATACGGGTCGCCCTGCACGTGCAGGAATTCCAGCACAAAGTCTCCAAAATCCCATGTTTTCTCTGCGAGGGACTTGTAAAGCCCGTAATTTTTCCCTTGTAAACTGCGAATTTTTTGGTAAAGAGCTTTCATATACACAAAAGTAGTTAATATAGACCAATTATAGACCAAATATTTACGCACTTTTTACGGCACTTTAACATTTGTCTTGTAAAAAAAGAATTAAATTCTAGAAGTGAACTAACTCTTTTACATGCAAATCAGGAGTACATCCCATGAAAAAGCTTTATATTTTCGCCTTGATGATGGCTTTCCTCTTCTCATCCGTTGTCGCTGACGAAGAAGATCCACCTCCGCGTGGCAAAGCCGCAACCATCAACATTGTCACCGAACCGCCTAACAGCGACGTGTTCCTCGGCGGTGAACAGCTCGGCAAGAGCCCGATTAAGGACATGCAGGTCAAGTCCGGACGTCAGACGCTTGTCGTCATCGACCAGGGTTTCGAACTTGTCAACAAGCGCGTGAACATTTGGCCGGGTAACGACTCCCGCAACAACTTCGACTTCAGCACCAAGATTCCGAAGGGCCATATCAAGGTCACGACGAATCCGACACGCTGCCTCATCTTCGTTGACGGCGAACAGTCCGACAAGACCGATGGTGCCGAACTCGTCATCCACAACCTCGATGCCGGCGACCACGTGGTTCGCGCCCAGTGCAACAACCGCAGAAGCGCAGAAGCTCTCGTGAAAGTCAAGGGCGAAGAAACGGTTGACGTGTTCCTGGATGCATCTACGGGCTCCAAGAAGAAAAAACGCTAATCAAAAGATTCACTTTTTTCAAAGAACTCTCCTTCTGGAGAGTTTTTTTATGTTTTTTTTTGTATGTTTATAACAAAACATTCCAATCAGGAGTACATGATGTCAAAAATTTGGATTCTTGCCCTTTGCGTAAGCATCGCTCTTCTTTCCGCCTGTTCTGGCGGAGGCAAAAAAGTCACCCGTCTTGACGCCGACACTGTCACGGACCTTTCCGGTAGCTGGAACGACACCGATTCCCGCCTTGTTGCCGACGAAATGATTAATGACTGCCTCGGCCGCCCGTGGTACGACCAGTTTGCGGCGCAGAAGGGCTCCGTCCCGACTATCGTGATTGGCAAGGTCCGCAACAAGAGCCACGAGCACATCCGCGTCGAAACGTTCATCAAGGACATCGAACGTGCTCTCATCAATTCCGGCAGGGCTGAATTTGTCGCGAACTCCAACGAACGCGAAGACCTCCGCAACGAACTTGCCGACCAGCAGGGCAACGTTACAGACGAAACGCTCAAGGACGCTGGCATGGAAATTGGCGCGGACCTCATGCTCACCGGCACCATCAACTCGGTCATCGACCAGGAAGGTGGCGAACAGGTGGTCTTCTACCAGATCGACATGGAACTTACCGACATCCAGAGCCACCGCAAGGTCTGGATCGGCGACAAGAAAATCAAGAAGTACATGTCCAAGAGCAGCGTGAAGATGTAATCCGCTATGAGCCTTTGGCTCCATTAGGTTATAGGCTGTAGGTTTTAGGGATTAGGTAACAATTCACGCGCAAATTGCGTCTATGAAAAGGCGGCGATGCCGCGATAATAATCCTACTACCTACACCTGTTACCTAATACCTTACCGGCTCGCACCTGCGAGCATTTTTTATATAGATTTACCAACATGAAACGTTTACTTTTACTCCTTGTCACATCACTCCTTTTTACGGCCTGCGCCAACAAGTCCATGACCCGCTACGAGGCTCTTGCTCCGGTATTCGAGCAGAATGGAATCGAGGCTGCCATTGCAGCAACTCAAAAGGGGAAGGACGATCTTTACGGAGACGACAACGCATTTCTCTATCATTTTGATTTGGGCGTTCTGTACCACTATAACGGGGATTACAAGGAAAGTGCGACAAATTTTGCCAAGGCTGAAAAAATCTACGACGACCTCTACACGCGTTCCATATCGAACGAAGCTGCGGCTATAGTCACAAACGACAACGTCCGCCCGTACAGGGCGCGCCCCTTCGAAGTGCTGGTCCTTCACGAAATGCAGATCATGAACTATCTCGCGCAAAGGAATGTCGATGGAGCATTGGTCGAAGTGAACCGTGCCCAGAAAGCGATGACGGAACTCTACCAGAAAGACAACGACAAGACAAACGACAATGGCTTTTTGCGTTACCTTACAGCTATCGTCTATGAAATGGCGGGTGAACCGGACGAAGCGGCCATCGCCTACTACAAGACGGTCAAGGCGTACAACGAGAACATCCTGAACCTCCCGAAAGAGGCTCGCGAATTCATCATCGAAAGTTTGAGACGTAGCGACAGAGAAGACGATATCAGAACGCTTGGACTCGACAATACGCTCGAAACTCCCAAGGCGGCTGCCGCACGGGACCTCGGTCAAGAAATTATCGTCGTCGGCTACGCCGGCCACGGCCCTATCCTTACGGAACTCAAGATGTCCGGCACATACGTCAGTGGCGGCTCGTTGATTCTCAGTTACAAGGACTCGAAGACGGGCAAGACGGAAAGCACCACGTTGGGCGCCCCGCCTGTCGCAGGCGCCGGCAACGGGCAGACGTTCCATATCAGTATGGCGCTTCCGGAAGCACATTCGTTCAAAAGCAAGGTCCATCATTTCAATGTCTCCGTCGATAACCAGTCGGGCATCCGCCCCGAAAAGGTGATGGCGCTCGACAAGGAACTTGAGATGAACCTCAAGGACGATTTCACTTCAACCATGACCCGTACGGCAATCCGTGTCGTTCTCCGCACGATAGCCTCCCAGACTGCCAAGAAGGCCATGAAGACAGACAACGTCATGCTCAACCTTTTCACGAGCATCAGTACGGATATCGCCCAGGACCAGCTCGAAAAGGCCGATCTCCGCATCGCGCTGTTCTTGCCGAATTCATTCCAGATGACTCGTATCCCGGTCGAGCCGGGTTCACATGAGGTTTCCGTTGCCGCCGAAGGTGATGCCGGGAACACGGTCAAGGTATTCGATTATGGTAAAGTCGAGGTGAAAAAAGGCGAAAAGAAGTTCATCTTCGTGCCTGCAATCAAGTAAGTTGCGTCACAAATAGGCGAAAATGCAACATTTTCTTAATTGTAAATACCTTTTTTCTAAATAATTAGTTAGTTTCAAGTGCAAAACATCCTAGGAGCAAAAAACATGAATTTTAAAATCATATTCGCAGCGGCAGCTTTGCTTGCCACCCAATCCTTTGCTATTGCCGGCATTGGTTTCCATTACACCCCGAACGTAGGAACCACCCTCAAGAAGGCCGACAAGGCTCCCATCAAGGGCAACGAAAACATCCAGTTCAGCCACGGCGACTTCGACTACATCCAGGGTTTCGGTTTCAAGGCTTGGGTCGATATTCTCCCGTTCATTGACATCGAAGGTACGTTCAACATCCAGTTCGCCTCTTACAACGCCTCCCTTTGGGCCAAGAATCCGGATGACGGCACCTTCAAGGAAATCCCGATGAAAATTGAACTTGGCGGCACTCCGTTTGCAAAGGCGACCCCGAAGTACATCGCCATGAACGGCGACATTTCCGTCACCAAGCCGTTCTCCATCCCGCTTTTCCCGATTCGCCCGTATGTCGGTGCCGGTCTCACTATGCACTGGAACACATTCATCCTCAATAACCGTTTTGTGGAAAAGGTAATGGACAAGGCTTTCGCAGACGGCAATTACCCGTCTGAATCCGATAAACTCGCCAAGGCTCTCGCCGAAAAGGTTGTCGATGCAGCCAAGGACGAAGGACTCAACAAGAGCATCGGTTTCCACCTGCTCGCAGGAGCTCGCTTCAAGCTCCCGATTATCCCGATTGCTGCCTACGCCAACGTCAAGTGCTACCTCGGCGGTGATTACGATAACGACATCGATGCCGGCCATTTCGCATTTGAAATCGGTGGCGGATTTGCCCTTTAATCCATCAAATTTGTAAGTCAATAAAGCAGGTTAGAAGAGAGTAGGTATTCTAGAATGACTCAAAATACAAGCAGCACGAACATCCTCATCATCGAAGATGAAATTGCCATTGCCGAAGGGCTCGTAGATCTCTGCGAACTCAACGGTTACCGTGTAAAGCACGTTGTTGACGGCGAAAGCGGCCTTGCCGAAGCGCTTTCCGGACAGTACGGACTTGTACTGCTGGATCTCATGCTTCCGGGCATGGACGGCTTTACCGTTTGCGACAAGATTCGCGAAAAGGACAAGAGCCTCCCCATCATCATCCTTTCTGCAAAGAATTCCGATGACGATATCATCAACGGGCTCAAGTTCGGCGCCGACGACTACATCCCGAAGCCGTTCTCCGTGCCGATGCTCCTCGCACGTATCGAAGCAGTGCTTCGCCGTAGCCGCCAGACGATGGAAAACGAAGGCAAGCTTGTAGCAGGCAACCTCCGCGTGAACTTCCGTGAATACACGGGCGTCCGCGGTACGGAAGAACTGGCGTTCACCCGCAAGGAAATTGAAATTCTTGAATACCTGTGGAATAACCGCGATCACGCTATTCCGCGTTCCGAACTCCTCCGCAAGGTCTGGGGTTACGAAAATGCGGAATCCGTCGATACGCGCACGGTCGATATCCATATCACCAAGCTCCGCAAGAAAATTGAAGACGATCCGGCACATCCGAAACTCCTTGTCACGTTCCGTGGTGAAGGTTATCAGATGCGCTCGGCTCCAGAATGCGAGAAATCCGTATAACTAAGTTATATACATACCTCTCTAGCAAGATCAGGGCTCTTCGGAGCCTGATCGTTGCATCAAAAGATCGTCTCATTTTTGTGGCGATTTTTATCATTATTGCGATTCCCGTAATAGTGCTTTTAAGTCATTCCTACGCGCAGTTGCAGGCTTCGTCGCTTTTTGGCTATAAGGAACATGCGTTCTCCGTACTCCAGAACTTGAACAAGAACGTCACGGCGGACCTTGCCATCGAGGACAGGCGCTCCTATGCCGACTACCGTTTCATCCGCTCGGTTCCCGTGTTCGGCGGCGAAGAAATCACCATGTCCGAACTGGCGGAATTCCCGCTCCGCAGCCATTATGTCGGGCTCGTCGGGCATTTCCAGCTAGACCCTTCCGGCAACTTGAGTACGCCTGTGCTTCCCGATGGGGTTCTCGAAAAAATCCCCATGGTCGATAGGGAACAACGTCTGGCCATTAGAAACAAAATAAGCAATATCCTGAACACTTCGGGATTTCCTGCGATGTCGCTTGCGACGAGCTTGCCTTTGTCTAGCAGCGCCGAAAAGCAGGACGATTCGACGCACAAGAACGACAGCAAGCTTATCGACCAGATTTACAAGCAGGACCTGGACATTTCGAGTACGCAGCGTAAAAAAAAGAATATCAAGCCGCGTGTTGAACAAATTACCGAAACAGGGGACTTTGCGTTCGGCGTTGAATCGACGAAGCTCGATACGACAGGGCTTCTGGTGCGCCTGATCAATCCGGAAACGACTCACTCGATGGAAGCGGAAATCGACTTCTTCCAGGCGATTGTCGATTCGAACTACATAATTTTCCACCGCACAGTCCGTCGCGGCGTAGATGTATTCATCCAAGGCTTTATCGTGGACGCACGGGTTTACCTCACGAACCTTGTCAAGAATGAAATCGAGAAGTACAAGGGCGTCACGAAAGGGAACCAGCAGGATCCGCTTGTTTTAACGTTTATCCACAAGAAGAGACCGTTTGTCGCCTTCGGAGAACGCAACAACATAACGACGGAACTTCTTTCAGAACCCTTACAGGCGCCCCTTTCCGAAATCACGTTCAAGATGTACACGACGCAGAAGGCGCCTGGCGGCGAATTTGTCTTTTTCATCGGATTCCTGATGCTTGCCGTTCTTGCCATAGGTCTCATTTCGATTTACCACGTGACGCAGAGCCGCATGAAGCTTGCCGCCAAACGTCAGGACTTCGTCTCCGCCATTACGCACGAACTCAAGACTCCGCTCACCGCCATCAAGATGTATGCGGAACTTCTGCAAAACGCATGGGTCGCAAGCGAGGAGAAAAAGCAGAAGTATTATGGACAAATTGCAAGCGAGGCGGACCGTCTTTCGCGCCTTATCCAGAATGTACTGAACCTCTCCAAGCTTGACGGCAACCGCTGGAATGTGCAGCTCCGCATGGCAAAGCCCAAGGATGTGCTGGATGACTTTGTCTCGACTTACAGCAAGAACGTCGAAAAGCAGGGATTCGAGCTCACCGTCTCTTCGGACACCGACGCCAACAACATCAGTCTCATGATCGACCGTGACGCCATCATGCAGATTCTCATGAACCTCGTCGATAACTCGCTCAAGTTCTCGAAAAATGCCGATTACAAGATGATCCATGTCGAGCTTAGAATCAAGGATACGGACATGTATCTCGCTGTGCGCGACTATGGTCCTGGAATCCCGCCGAGCGAAATGAAAAAAGTCTTCCAGGAATTTTACAGAGTTGAAAACGAAATGACGAGACAGACGAGCGGCACGGGTATCGGGCTTTCGATGGTAAAGAAATTGTGCCATTTATGCAATATGCGGATTGAACTCGAAAACGCAAATCCCGGTCTGCGCACAAAAATACACTTCCCGTCATTGTCGATTTAATTAGACGAGAGAACGCCGCAAGCGGCTACAGACGAGATGTACAACACTTGCGGCTTTGCCCCTTAGTGGATGTTATCCACTTTGTGGAGACGAAAGAACTGGGTTTTATCGTTTACTATATTTTTTCAGGGTATCCCGCTTAATAGTGGAACCCTAAAATTCAAAGAGGCGTGGTATGACTCAGGACGATATTATCAAGAATCCGTTGGATTATGATCTTTCCATTGAAACCGTTGGCAAGGGCACGCTCAAGTCCCCGATGAACGGAGTGCCGTTCGTTTCCGAAAACGACAAGATTAGCCTCACGACCGACGTCAACCTCATCTCCGAATATCTCGCGAAGGGCATTCCGGTTCCCTCCCTCGAAACAGCGGGACCACGTGAAATCATTTTCCACGACCCGGCATGGACTCGCGCCGGTATCGTCACTTGCGGCGGACTTTGCCCCGGTCTCAACAACGTCATCAAGGGCCTCGTACAAGTGCTCTGGTTCGATTATGGCGTAAAGAACATCTTCGGTATCCCCTATGGTTACCGTGGGTTGAACCCGAACTACGGCTATTCTCCCATCGTACTCGATCCTGATGTCGTCGATGCCATCCAGGAAGACGGCGGTACCATCCTTGGCAGTTCCCGGGGAATGCAGGATCCCTCCATCATGGTCGATACGCTCATGCGCCTGAACATCAACGTGTTGTTCTGCATCGGCGGTGACGGTACGCTTCGCGGTGCGCATGCGATTGCCGAAGAAGTCAAGAAACGCAGGCAGCCCATTTCTGTTATCGGCATCCCCAAGACCATCGACAACGACTTGAACCTCATCGACAGGACTTTCGGCTTTGAAACGGCCGTGCTCAGCGCGACAGACGTTATCACAAGCGCCCACATCGAAGCGAATGGCGCCTACAACGGTCTTGGCCTCGTGAAGCTCATGGGTCGCGATTCCGGCTTTATCGCCGCCTATGCATCGCTTGCGACGACTGTGGTGAACTTCTGCCTTGTGCCCGAAGTCCCGTTTGAACTCGAAGGCGAAGGCGGTCTTTTTAAGGCGCTCGAAAGCCGCTACGGTAACGGAAAAACCCATGCCGTAATTGCGGTTGCCGAAGGCGCCGGCCAGGAACTTTTCAAGAACCAGGAAGAACGCCGCGATGCAAGCGGGAACATCCTGAAGAACGACATCGGCGAATTCCTCGCCATGAAGATCAAGGAACACTTTGATAGCATCGGAAAGGAAATCAACATAAAGTACTTTGACCCGAGCTACATGGTGAGGAGCATCCCCGCCAAGGGCACGGACGCCATTTTCTGCTTTCAACTCGCCGAAAGCGCTGTCCACGCCGGCATGGCTGGCAAGACGGACATGGTCGTCGGCAGCATGAACGGGGCGTTCTCGCACGTTCCCATAGAATATGCGGTCAACGAACGCAAAAAGATTAACCCCAACGGAACTCTCTGGCACGCCGTTCTTGGTGCCACCCGCCAGCAGGACTACTTCTCCGGCAAGGGCAAACGCAGCAAGTAACCCTTAAATTCATTTATACATTATGCTCAAAAAAGAAGAAAAAGTCATTATTCGCACAGCCTTGATGGAATACCGTAATCTCTTGTTCAAGACGTTCCACGGCACCGAGGAAGAAAAGACCCGCATTGCCATGGTGAACAAACTCCTCCAGAACTGGAAAGTTTAAACGTCTTCATGAAGATTACGTCCAACATTCTTTTCGCAATTCTGCTTACTTTGTTGCTTGCGTTTAACTTCGCAGGTGCGAACGAGTATTTGCAATTGGCGGATTCCTGCTATGCGGCGCGAGCTGTACGCGCGAACGGCGACAAGGCCGATGCCAAGAACGCAAAAATAATGAAGGAAGCCTACAAGAAGGCGATGGAGGATTCCACCGTCCTCGAAGCGGCCACAGAAGGCTACGTCAAGACGCTTTACTTTTGCTTCAGATTCGTGCAGTTTGAAGAAAAGAAACGCCAGCTCCATCTGGATTCGCTGTTGGACGCAAGCGCAAGCGCCTACGAGAAATTCCCGGACAACAAGGAAATTGCCCACGTCTATGCCTCGACTCTCTCCATGTGGGGCTCCGAGAGGAACGTGTTCACGTCGCTCAAGGAAGGCATCGCCGGCAAAGTCCGCGACGTCGCCACCAAGGCGGAAGACTGGCAGATTCTCGGACGTGCGCATTTCGTATTGCCATACGTGCCGTTGATTCTCTCCTGGCCGGACGGAAAGCTTGCTGACAAGTACCTTTCCCTTGCGCTGGAAAAGAACCGCAAGGATATTTACAACTATTACTTTCTCGCAGAACTGCGCTATGACCAGAAACGTTACGATGACGCAATGGAACTGATAGTGCAAGGGTTGAACGAAGGCGTTCGTCCTGGATACATCCTTGAAGACAAACGAGCCCGCTGGCATCTGAAGGAACTGTGGAAAATCATCGACCGCAAGCATCGGAACAAGTTATCCAAAAAGCATCTCGAAGACGGCGAAGTCATCCGAAAAGCCATCGAAGAGATGAGAGCGAAGAATAAGAAAAAATAAGCGAGAAACACTCGCAATACACACAAAAAAAGCGGACCTTGAAAGTCCGCTTTTTTAATGGTTTCCCCGTCGTCGGTCAAGGATGACGGCCGGGGAGACAAGTGCAAAGAGCGAGAGGTCTCTTACTTTTGAGCCTGTACGGCGG
>Ga0310696_10008785_pt1 | contig 11753 bp, 15 predicted proteins | sample AusTroGonzalo_MG_4_FD_203885 | JGI IMG/M metagenome (GOLD analysis project Ga0310696, IMG submission 203885) | Bovine rumen microbial communities from tropical cattle in Woodstock, Queensland, Australia - Gonzalo_02 (v2) (version 2) | ecosystem: Host-associated > Mammals > Digestive system >...
CGTTCACAGGCTGGTTGTCCTTTTCCCAGAGCACCATCAGCACGAGGTACTGTGGATAGGTGATGCCCAGTTCATTCAGCATCGGCGTGTAGGCCTGTGTCACTAGTCGGGCTGCCGTATAAAGACGGAAGCAAATCTGGTTGTCGAGTTGTAATTCTGCGTGCATAATTATCAATTGTCAATTCTCAATTATCAATTAAGCCAGCATGGCTTCTACGTCCTTCTCAAAATCTTTAGGCTCAGTTGTGGGAGCATAGCGCTTGATGGTCTCACCATCCTTTGAAATCAGGAACTTGGTGAAGTTCCATTTGATGTCGCTGTCTTTCTCCACGCTCTTGCTGATAGCCTTGAAGAGTGTCTTGGCTGCCTTGGCTTTCAGACCGTTATACTCCTCTGTGGGAGCCTGTGCCTTAAGATATTCGAAGATGGGCTCGGCTGCTGGGCCATTTACGTCAGTCTTCTTCATAATCTGGAAGGTCACGCCGTAGTTCAGCTGGCAGAACTCCTCTATCTGTCCGTCTGTGCCAGGATCCTGCTCCTTGAACTGGTTGCAGGGGAAACCGATGATTACTAGACCCTTGTCCTTGTATTTCTGGTTCATCTCCTCCAGTCCTGCAAACTGAGGTGTGAATCCGCACTTGCTGGCTGTGTTCACAATCAGCAGCACCTTGCCTTGAAACTCTGAGAAATCAATCTCCTTGCCTTTGCTCGTCTGAGCCTTGAAATCATAAATCTTTGCCATATCCTTATTATTTTTTATGTCCATTATATCGTTCACGATGCAAAGGTAAAAAGAATAATTTACGTCGCAAGCGATTTAATTAAAACTTTAAGTTTGTTTAACAATAAGTCGTGTGCGATATAGTTATATCTTGATTATTGCTTGATAAAATGAGGATAATCGGGGTCTTGCTCTGGCAAGCGTCCCATAGGGCCAAGCGCACCTAGTTTCGGGTCGTATACAAAGCCCTCATAGCTGAAAGAATTGAGATCTTCGGGGTTGGTGATACGGTTGTCGATGATGAACCGCGTCATAGCACCACGGCAGGTCTTTGCCCAGACAGCCTGGATCTTCAAGTCGTTTCCCTTGCGGACATAAAACAGAGGCTGAATAATACGAACCTCCTTGCGGACACGCTGCCAGTCGAAAAGGTGCTGAAATTCTTCAGTAGCAAGGTGAATCAGGATGCCGTCATCAGCTTTCACTGCATCAATTAGAACATCCGTCAGGCGGCTCTTCCAAAAATCAAACATATTCTGCCCCTCTCCACTTGGCAGTTCCACATGCCCCTCCATCCTATAAGGCAGAATGGCATCCAAAGGTCGAAGCAGGCCGTAGAAGAAGGAGGTAATCCATAACTTCCCCTGTGAATAATTGAGGGCATCCACATTTAGGGTCTCAGCCTTCAGGTGCTTGTAAGCCTGACCATGATAGGCAAGAATGGCTGGCATCTTTGTCTTTTCATCGAAGCGCTCGGCTCTGCCGCTTGGCTCGTCCAAGAACTGCATGAACCTGAGCCTGTTCTGTACGGCAATCTGCTGACTACAGCCCAGCATTTCGGCTATCGTCTCTGCGGAATATTGAGCCATATCTCTGGCAAAAGCCTGAGCCTCATTCTGGAAACGCGGTGTTGACAGGCTAATGTCAGGAACAGACTTCAGCTTGTCGTTCATGATTTTTGCGGAAGCGAGTATTATTTGCATGAGTTCTCGTCAGCTAAATATCCAATTTGTAATCCACACAATCCGCATCGCGGTAAAACTCCTTTGCACCCCAGCGTTGCCAGTATTGATGAGTCTTAAGGCGATGCAGCACAGGAATGAAGATGAAATCGTAGTTGGCTTTCAACTCGGGCATGATGGACATCAGCATGTCGTAGTTCAATCGGGTGCCACGATATTTTTCAGCCACAATGAATGAAAAGACAGCGATATAACGCTGAGAATTCAGGCTTTTTATCAGTTCCGGCTTGTCTTTCAGAATTTGCGGCGTCTCTTCCTCAATTCGATAGTCACTCATATTGAGCAGCCCAATGACATGGCCGTTTTCATCTAAGGCTTTGACACTCATCGGCCAGTTGAAATGTAGGTTCTCCACCCACGACTCCACCTCAGCGCAGTCGAAACCATATTGTCGCACCATCCAGTCAATGGTCAACGGCGCGTCATCTTCAGTCATTCTCTGTAATATGTACGGCATTGTATGTCAATAGTATTTCTGGGTGATACGACAATTTCGCTTGGCGAAGACCGGGGATTCCCATATCTTCTTCGCGGTTCAGATAGATATATTGCTCAGGCAGATGCTCGGCGAACTGCTGATTGATGATGGCAAAAGCGCCCTCCACATGCCGGTCGGCTTTCTCCACACAGACGTCGAAGGTGTCGGTGGTGACAGCGGAGCCGTAGGTGAAAGCCACCATACGACCGTCCACGAAAATGCTTCCGCCTATCATGCCAAGAGCGTCCCAATTCGAAAAGATGGTCTCCATCACCTGTTTTTCAACATCTATAGTATCGCTGGCATCCTTGAACTTCGTTCGAGCCTGCTCACGCTTGGCAGAGTCGATGCAAGCATCACTCTGCTCTCGATTATTCGCATCCTTCTCTTCCTGCCACAATACTGTCAGTCGGCGACATTCGTCAAAGAATTCCGGCGTAAGAGGACGATATTCAAAATCGGGATGTTCCGCACGGAAACGGCGGATGTGATTACGCTTGGCATCCAGATGTCTGCCATGAAGCGTTGCAAGATCAGTGCGACGATAGATGTAATCGTATTGATCGCGAACCGGCTCGATGTTAGTTGAGAGTTGAGAGTTCTTGCCTTGCAAGCGACTAGAGGTCAAGCGGAGAGTTCTTGGACGAGCCAAGCGGCAAAGCCGAGCGGAGAGTTGGACCACTTGCGAGTCTTCAAGCCCAATCAGTGTCAAATCTCCATTGCTATCATCAAATAATGCCTCAATCAGTTCCAACGACAACGCTTCTGACGTACAAACCATATATGCTCGCTGACCATCGAAGGTGTAGCGCAGCACCACAGCGTTTTCAAGCACGCAAACCTCGGTGTAATACCAAAACTGCCATCCCACAAGGTTGGCAAAGGTGTAGTTGCAGTTACGCCGCCCAGAGGGTAGCGTAACTGCCTGCATCGCTTCGCGGTCACATAACGTCAAAGGATGAAAAGTCATTATGCCTTGTTGAATTTCTCCTTGGGCTGCTTGCAACGTGGACAGCGCCAGTCGTCGGGCAGGTCTTCGAAGGCCACGCCGTCGTGCTCGGCAGGGTCATAGACATAGCCACAGACGGAGCAGACATACTTGCCAGACTCTTCTTTCTTCTCGAAAACCACTTCGGGCCAGATGGTGGGAACTGGATTGTCAAGGTCTATCACGCGTTTGGCCTCCAGATTCTCGTAGCCCTGCGGGCTGTGAGTGCTGCAATACACTGTGGGATGGTTGTGGACGAATTCACGCACTCGGTCCAACGTCTCACGGGCTGCTGGCAGGTCGTCATAAACCACCGACAGTTTATTCTCATACAGTGCCTCGTCACAGTAGGTGATATCGCCGTGAAGCATGTAGAACAGGCCGTCGTTCTCCACCACGATGATGCTGTTGCCATTGGTGTGACCCTTTGCCTTGATCAGGTAAATGCCATCGGCTATTTTCTGACACTCAGGGAAGTTGTAATACGGCCCGTCAGTATAGCTCACCGGCACAAGGTTGGTGAGACCCTGCAACTCGGCAGCATCCATCTCGTCCTTGTTCACATACACCTTCGCATTGGGGAAACTGCGCAGTTCGCCCGAGTGATCGGCGTGGCGGTGGGTCAGAAGAATCTTCGTCACCTGCTCTGGCTTGTAGCCAAGAGCTGCGAATGCCTCCATATAGGTACAGATATCCTTTCCTGTGAAGATCTTTGAATTTTCGTTGGGTTTTTCTTCTGGTGTACCCGCTGGGATACCTGTATCTACCAATATAACCTCAGAACCGGTGTCGATGAGGTAGTTCTGCAAGCTGCCACGATAGCGGATGTTCTTATCGAATTTGTCCGGGCCTTCCTCACCTCCGAAGACAAAGGGCTGGGTATAGAACCCGTCACGTCTGAATTTTACTGCTTTTATTTCCATATAGCTGTCATTTATTGTCTTGATTATTCTTCTACGGGTACGAATTTCTCCTTCTTCCGCTTGCAGCGGGGGCAACGCCACGTATCAGGCAGGTCTTCAAACTGGGTTCCAGGAGGTATCCCTTGCTTGGGGTCACCTTTCTCTGGGTCGTAAGTATACTTACAGGGGCATTTCATCTTTGCCATAGTCAAAAGTGTTTTAGGTTATTAGAAAAAGAAGGGACGGCTTTGCGTGGTATCTGAATCCGTAGAACAGTCACTCCGGCTACACCGTCCCGTTTTGAAGATTTGAGTTTCCCCGCCAAACGGGGAAACGGCGTAAGCAAAGGGGCTTTACGCCGTGAGAGTTTTTTACAGCTGCAGCAACAGCCAGTTCTGAGTGCCGATCTTCTCGATGAGTTCCACTGCGCCCTGACTCCAGAAGAGGTCTTCCTCCTCGTCCTTCAGGTAGTCCTTCAATAGGTCGTAGGTGATGGGATCGTCCTTCACACCCTCCATGCACTTCATCAGCAACTCAACGCCTGGCTCCTGAATGGCGAGGTCAGCCTTGACATACTCAATGGGGTCACAGATAAGGTCGCGACTCTTCATGCCTTCGAACTTGATGTCTCCACCCAGGTCGAGGATGCGCTCTGTGAACTTCTCTACCCATCCCATCTCTTCACCAAAGTGGCCGATGTACTTCTCTCCGAGTTTGGTCAAACCCTGTGCCTTGAAGATCATACCCTGCTGCTTGTGTACGATGGCACCTTCTGCCAGATGAGTTACGAAAAACTGTAATGCTTCAATAGATTTCTGCTTGTCCATAATATTATGTTTTAGTTGTTAAACGATTATGTTATAATTCACACCGCAAAATTACGATAATAGTCCTACAAATCAAAATCTGAAACAACACAAAAATTGTCTGAAACGATACATTCAACAAAACAAATTCTTATCTCTTAACTCTTAATTCTTAACTTTTTTGTACCTTTGCCCCCGATATATGTACAAATTGAATGAATATTTGCCGATATTTGTAGGCGACGACTTGCCCGAAAAAGGCTGGGACACAGGGATGTACTGCTTGGAAACAGATGCGGTGAAAGTCCTTCGTAGCAACCTGCTGCGTGGATTCGTGGCTTGCTTCGCCTTTGTGCTGGTTGACAAAGGCTGGATGACGATTCACTACAACGGACGCGATTTGACGTTTCACCCCAACGACCTGTACACCTATTCGCCGGGCCTCCCCGTCGATGTCATTGCCACTTCCGACGACTTTCACGGCTACTGTCTGATGGCCGATGAGCATGTCACCATCGAGGCTCCGTCCGTCCACGACCTTGTACATCTGGCCTATCTGCCCATCGTACAGTTGCATGAGCCGAAACAGACGCTACCCTTAGATGCCGCACAGCATCTGATAGCAAAAATGCAAGAAATAATCAGCTATATTCACTCAGACCACATCTACAAAGGCGAGGTGCTACGCATGCTCTATTCTATATTCCTGCTCGACCTGCAAAATGCCCAGCAGCGTGCCATCGTACACCGCCAGACACCCCAGCGTGTGGAAGAAATATTCATCGGCTTCACCCGTCTGCTGCCCCGTTACTTTGTGGAGCACCACGACATCCCGTTCTATGCCGACCAGCTCCATATCTCAACAGTCTATCTCTCCCGCGTGGTCCGTCAGGTCACGGGCCGTACCGTTGTCGACTATATCAATCAGATGCTACTGATGGAGGCCTCTTTTCTCTTACAGACCTCCCAACTGAGCATCACCCAGATTGCCGAGCACCTCCACTTCGCCGACACCCCTTCGTTCAGCAAGTTCTTCTCGCGCCTTAGCGGCATGAGCCCAAAGGAGTATCGGAAGTGTTGACTGCAAATTAATCCGCTCGGCCTTCAAGGATGCTTTCCAAGGAAAGAACAGCCTGAGTGATATCTTCTTCAAACCGTTTGTGGTCACGGAGGAAGTCAGTCCTGCCATCGGATATGGCCTCATAGAGTTCCTGGTTCATATCGTCCACATAACTGCCAATGGCCAACTCAATGTCATCCCGCTGCCAGTCAAGCGTGGAATGGATATAGACGTTCCGCTTCTGATGCAGGAAGCTATATGCGGTCTCTATGCTGTCTTTGAGTATCACTCTTCCTCGCTCACGACTCGGCATAGCTCGAACAAGTTCGGCTCTGCTCTCGCTGTTCTCTCGTTTCTTAATCATTGATCGTAGCCTATAGGACGGAACTGTTTCTGATGCTCACTCCACACGTAGCCTCTTTCGTAGAGGTAGTCCTTGATTTCACTGGGTTCTCTGTTGAAGGCATAGCAAAGAGATGTCAGCGTGTCGAACTCTTCGTCACGCAGCAGCATATTCACACTTGAAACCAATATGGCGGGGTCTTTGGGAAGGAAATCCATATTTCTGAACTTTTGAAAAATTATTTCAGCTGTTTCCCGTCTGAGAACGCATTGCCAACTGTCTTACCCAATTGGATGTAGGTGTGATGAACTGGGTCGAAAGTAATTAGTTCCATCTTTTCTACATCAGGTTTTCCATCTTCAGCCAGATACTTCTCGTCGCAAAGGATGTTGACGATTTCTGCAACGAGATAGTAGCCTGTCTCACTCTCGTCAATTTTCAGCTTCACTCGGCATTCAAGTGTCATCGGAAACTCCTTGAACACAGGGGCATTCACATTGGGAGCTTTTTCAATAGTCCATCCCGTTTTTTCCATCTTGTCGGGAGTGTTCCTACCACTTGTAATGCCCACATAGTCAGAAGCTACCATCGTATCTGTAGTTGCAAAAGCGACGGTGAACTCTGGATTCTCAGCAAGGTTGTCTGTGGTCTGATGAGAACCGAGCGAGATAATAATCTCATGCATATCCCACTGACCGCCCCAAGCTGCATTCATGGCGTTGGGCTTACCATTCTTGTCGTAAGTACCGATGATCAGTACTGGTTGTGGAAGAATCCACGCTGTTGATTTAAAACTCTTCATAGTTATATCTTATTTTACTCTTTAAATTTTCCTTTTGCCCAAAGCTTCCAGTACTTCCAGCCGCCTGTAGTCCACAGAGCCAGGAAGATAAGCACTGGTTGGAAGAACAATCGAATAAGTCGGGCCTGGTCGGTATTGAGGCCGAAGGCATCGATGTGGTTCACATACTGGTTGATATTGCCAGGGAAGATGGCTACATAGAAGAGTGCCAGCAGCGCACCAGCAATAGCTCTCCATTTGCTTACAAGGAGGAGGATTCCAAGACCGAAAGCAATTTCAACCACACCCGATGCTAGCACGACAAAGTCGGTAAATCCAGGGCTGAACTGCAACCAAGTGGGCACCTGGGCCACAAACTCCTGACGATTAAACGTCAGATGACTGAATCCTGCGTAGGTCATAAACAAACCTAACAGCAGACGAAAAATTAGTTTTAGGTACTTCATATTAGTAGTTTTTATTTAGGTAATCGAATAATTCTATAGTCCCTGCATCACTTCTAATATTGAGAGCAGGAACATACTCTTCCATCCTTGTAGTGCCACTAGCTTTATCGACGTAGAAATTGACGAATGCTCCTGTGTAACTGCGGAAAACCACCAGATAGGCGGAATCGGTTTCTTCTCCCATCTCCACGTACATGATATCAGGATTATCTTTGGCTACACTCCAGTCATACGCGCTATGGCAATAGATGCTGACTCCTTCGTAAGCCATCTCTGCCGTTATTTCACTCTTTGTAGAATTGGCTCCACATGAACAAAACAACAGGACTATCAATATGAATGAAAATGCGATATGTTTCATATGCAAACACGCGTAATTTTGGTGCAAATATACGAAATCTATTTGATCTTCAATACATTCGCCTAGCTATTTTCATCTATTTCTCTTATTTCTATTATGTGTCTTGCCGTATCAGAGAGATGGTTTTATTGATATATTTTTCCCATTTGGAAAACTTTTTCCGTTTTTTTTTGTACCTTTGCCCGCAAAAAGAACAAAAAAAACGTAAAAACTACAACAATAATGAACGGATATTCTCGTAAAATGCGTTTCCTCGCACTCTGCCTCATGGTGCTACTACTGCCGCTGAATATGTGGGCACAGTTCATCGATGAGTATGAAGCCCGTCAGCGGGCACAAGCCTTCCTGCAAGAACGTAACAACGGAAAAGCCCAAGTGCTGAAAACTGCCCATAGGGGACGCAGGGCAAAGGGCCATCAAGTCACGAATGCCTGCGACTACTACATCTTCAACGCGGAAACGGGCGGCGGCTTCGTCATTGTGAGTGGCGACGACCGCACCATTCCCATTCTGGGATACGCCGACAGCGGAAGCATTCAAGAAGGCGCGATGCCTGAAGGTCTGAAGGTGCTGCTGGAAGACTATTCACAGCAGATAGCAGGACTGGAGAACGACGATGCCTCGGCACAGGGTAGTCCTAGAAGGGCACCGGCCCGTCATGCGATAGCTCCACTAATTCAAACTAAATGGAACCAGGGAGCACCATATAATAAATATTGTCCGGAAATAAACAGTGAGAGAACTGTGACAGGCTGTGTGGCTACGAGTATGGCACAGGTGATGTACTATTATAAATATCCAGGTGAAGAATGTACCTCAATCCCTGGTTATACCACAAGAACTGCAAAATTGGAGCTTTCTGCACTCCCCAATACCTCTTTCACTTGGGATGCCATGACCACGACCTACTCGTCAACAGACACAGGTGAAGCCGCTGATGCCGTAGCCAAACTGATGCAATACTGCGGTTGGGCTTTGCAGATGGATTATGGTACGGGAAGCTCAGGAGGCTCGTCAGCCTTCAATGCGTCAATTATCGATGCATTGAAAACCTATTTCTCTTATGATGACGGTATGCACCATGCCAATCGCTACTGCTACACCTATCCTGAATGGGTGGAATTGATCTACTCGGAACTGGCTGCAGCTCGACCAGTGGTGATGGGTGGTCAGAGTGCAGGCGGCGGACATTCTTTTATCTGCGACGGCTACGACACCGATGACTATTTCCACATCAATTGGGGATGGGGAGGAGGAGGCGACGGCTACTTCCGCCTGGCGGTGCTTGACCCATACAGTCGGGGAGCGGGTGGCGGCTCTACGCTGGACGGCTTTAGCTTTGGACAAGATGCTGTCGTAGGAATACAAGGGCAGACACCAGTTACGAAGGGCTATTGCCTTTCATTGGAAGATTTGTATCTGAATGATTATCCTTCAAGCAGCAGTCATACGTTTACCCGAGCCTCTGCCAGCGATAAATTCACAGTTAATTTGAACTATACTTTGTGTAGCTATAAATCTGGTACCAACGATTATGATATTGCCTTCATGTTGTTGGACGATTGTTATCAACAGGGAAACATGATGTCTCAAATCAGGGATCAATCCATGATATTCAATAAAAATTATTATGGTCCCCATTCGGTTGACCTTCCTTCCGTCAGTGGCACCTATTATATAAAGTTGATGAGCCGACCTCACTCGTATGATGACAGCGGTGCTTGGATGGAATGTTTCGATGGCGACCAATACATGATGAAAGCCGTTGTCAGTGGAAATGAACTGACCATCAGCGTTCCCTATCCCAAGAACACAAAACCTGCCAGTGCCGCTATTACAGTGGATGGCAACAAAACGGTGGGCTTTGAACAGAACGTCATCGCTGCTATTACTGGCGGAGAAGGCGATTATCATGGCAATTTATTCCTTTATGTAAATGATATTGCGATGATGGGAAAGGAGGTTGATATTCTTGCTGGACAAACCGTAGATGTACACTTCTCATATATCCCGAACACTGCAGGCGAAAATACGATAAAGATTTCTACAGCTATGTCAACAGATGCCTCTTATGTCATTGGCGAAGGAACAGTTGCCATTCTTGACAGCGATGCCTCAAACACACAGGAGCTGACTATTGAGCCAACTATCACTAACCTGTACGACGGAAAGCTCTACGGCAATGCTGTGCGAACGACTGTCAGGGTGACGAATCCTTCTACAACGAATAGTTATGTCGGTCGTGTGAACTGCTCACTGCGAATGTATAACAATGCAACAGATGAAGCGGGTAGCTACTTTGATACCAATGTAATCAACAAGTCAGTTGTTATTCCCAAGAGCGAGAGTGCTGAGAACCTAAGCTATGTTGATCTCAACTTCGATTATGATGCGCTGGACCCCAGCAAGTTCTATCGGCTGCGCTTTAGCTATTTAAAAGATAATAGTACAGCAAGTGGGCCTGTCGTATCAGCTGCAGATGGGAATGCCTTAGAGATGGGAGAGGGTTATGCCCTATACGCTTCAGATGGCAGCATTATCATCAATGAGAAGACCTCTGCCCTCGATGCCGGCTCTTCCCCATGTGTGGATTTACGTGGCATCAGCAGCTTCGAGGGTATCACACTCACTGCGAGCAGCAATCCCAACTGCATCTACCTGCTGACACCCAGCGTAGAGACCCCGTCTGCCCTCAGCAGTTGCAATGTGGTAAGTGGTACGTCTGCAGATAATCTCACAGCCGCTACACTGACGCTGCAGGATGGCCATGACTTCTTCACTCCCCTGCCCTTCACTGCCACCAACGTCAGCTACACCCGTACCTTCACCCTTGCCGCTAATGGCACCAGGGGATGGAACACCATCATGCTGCCCTTCAGTGTCAGCAGCATCAGTTGCGAGGTAATAGGTACGGTTGACTGGTTTCACAGATACAGCGACACGGGTAAGAACTTCTGGCTGCGTGCCTTCATACAAGACGAACCAGGCTACGTGGAATTCGACTACGCCGAAGAGATGGCAGCCAACACGCCGTATATCATTGCCGTGCCTGACAACCGATGGGGAAGTGCCTGGCAGATGACCAATCGAGCTGTGACCTTCAGCGGCTCCAACGCCCACATACAACCCACAGCCGTATGTTCATTTGGTGGCAACAGCTATAAGTTCGGCGGATGCACAAGCAGCAAATCACTCAAGGATGTATATCTTCTGAACAACGATGGCAGCAGCTTTGTCTTTGCTGACACGTCAACAGACGTCCCTGCCTTCCGTGCCTGGTTCTCTCCTGTCGAGCTATCCTCTCTCACCTTGCCGGTGCTGATGATTGGCAGTCCTGAAACTACAGGAATTAGACTTGCCCCCACCCCATCCACGATGAGCGAGGAGCATGAAGGCGCGTGGTTTGATCTCAGCGGCAGGAAACTTCATGGTGCTCCTACAAAGGCTGGTTTATACATTCATAATGGAAAAAAGACTGTAATACAATAAACAATGAAGAAAGTATATTATAAACCTGAAATGACGGTGGTGGCCGTCAATCAGAGGCAAACATTGCTCAATTCATCTTCTAGTTCCGCAGGTCCCAGCTCCGACTTCATGTCGGACCCCACCATCAGTAGCGGCAGTAGAGGCGCAAGTAATGATTGGGATGACGATTGAAGCTTAGCATCAGTCCCGCATTTCTCATTTATAATTCGTACCTTTGCAGCCAAATTACAAGCAAAATGATTCGAAATCTGTTATTGGTAGCACTTGGTGGAGCTGTCGGGTCCGTATTACGGTATCTGATTTCTTCTATCAACACCTCGTTCCCTTGGGGTACA
>Ga0310696_10008787_pt1 | contig 11752 bp, 6 predicted proteins | sample AusTroGonzalo_MG_4_FD_203885 | JGI IMG/M metagenome (GOLD analysis project Ga0310696, IMG submission 203885) | Bovine rumen microbial communities from tropical cattle in Woodstock, Queensland, Australia - Gonzalo_02 (v2) (version 2) | ecosystem: Host-associated > Mammals > Digestive system >...
GGTGGCGTGGTAACCGCTGCTTCCGCCAAGCCCGAGTACAAGCGTTACATCGGCAATACCATCCCCAAGCTGTTCCTCTCCTGGAACAACACCTTCCGTTATAAGAATTTCGACCTGTCCATTTCCACCAACGGTGCTTTTGGACACCTGATCTACAACAACCGTCGCGCCGGTAATCTGCAGGGCTCGGGTAACGCCAATGTGTTCCGCACGGCCTATACCCGTGACAAGCTGGTCCGCGAATATGGCGGCGTTGTTACTTCCTACTTCCTGGAAAGAGGTGATTACATGAAGATTCAGAATATCACGCTGGGCTATACCTATTCTCCCAAGAATAAGGATATCCTCAAGAGCCTCCGTGTATTCCTCACCGCCAGCGATCTGTACACCTTCACCGGTTATACCGGCACCGATCCCGCCCTGCTGAGCACCAACGGCCTTACGCCCGGTGTAGATAATGGCGTGGGCTATCCTGAAACCCGCGTGGTCACTCTCGGTGCCACCATTACTTTCTAATCGGCCTGCCTTATGAGAAATTATATCAATACTATAGTTATTGCTGCCGCCGCTCTCTTTGCAACCGCATGCTTCAACCTGGAGGAAAAGGCTTTCAACCGTATCGAGAAAGACAATTTCTACCAGAATGAAAACAGCGTAAAGGGTGCCATTGCCTCCGTGTATTACACTGCGGAAGGTTCCTTCGGCGAGTACTTCTTTTATCTGAACGAGTTTTCGGCCGACCAAATCGCCTGGCGCGTATGGAACGGTGGCCAGTGGGGTTGGGACAACGCCGAAAAGTTTGTTCTCTCTTCCCATACCTGGACTTCCCAGTCCAAGATTATCCAGGATGCCTGGAACGGTACTTGGGGCGCTATTGGAGAGTGCAACAGCATTATCCATGACTTGGAGTCCCTTGACCTGGAATCCGTTGGCATTACTGCCGAAAAAGCCAACCAGTATATCGCAGAAATGCGTACGCTCCGTGCCTGGTGCTACTACAATCTGTTTGAGGTCTGGGGTGGCGCCCTGCCGCTGAACACGGAAGTGACTTCCGAGGTTCCGCCCACCGCCGATCCCGACTTTGACACTTCCTGCGAGAGGATCTGGACTTTCATGGTTACCGAACTGGACGAAAGTCTGGCCAACCTTCCCAAGAACAATGTGAACCGGATGAATCAGGCCACCAACCGCATTATCAAGGCCCGTCTGATGTTCAACGCAGAGGTGTTCATCAAGGAAAACCACTATGCAGAGGCGGCCACCATCTGCGAGGAGATCCTGAAAGGGGATTATGGCACTTATAGCCTGGCCGATGATTACCGCGACATTTATGGCATTGACAACGTCAACTGCCCCGAGGTGATCTTTGCCATGGCTTACGAGTATGGTAAATCCAGCGGCAACGCCTACAACATGCGTGACGTTACGTTCCTGCCTTATGCCGCCTTTGGTCCCGAGTCTATTTTTGGCTCCAACAATGACCAGGGCCGCTGGAACTGCGTTATCCTGGCTCCTTCCCACGACAATACCGGCAATGTGCTTTCTACCGGTGGTACCGACACCGGCGGCAAGTCCTTCGTCTTTGACTATGGCGACAAGCTGGGTGCCGTTTACGATCGCTTTGACGACCGCGATATCCGTAAGAAACCTTTCCACTCCGACGAAAAGGGTAACTGGGAAGGCCTCTTCCTGATGGGCCCTCAGGTGGATTATTACACCGGCGAGCCCCTAAAGGCCGATGCCGACCGTCCCGAACAGGACCTCGTATTTGTGGATCAGGTGGGTACCTTCCAGAACCTGGGCCGTCCGCTGGCTCCCGTTATGTCTCCCCACTGGGGCGAGACCAACTCCGGCTACCGTATGGTGCGCTATCCCATCCTTCCCGACGTTTGCGGTGTAGACTTCCGCGATACCGACGAGGTGGAATTCCGTCTGGCAGAAGTTTACTACATGCTGGCCGAATGCAAGCTCCGCAATGGCGATGCAGACGCTGCTAAGAATCTCGTCAACGAGGTGCGCAAGCGTTACTTCAAGGCCTCCGACTGGAATACCGTGAAAGACCAGCCGGGTCCCGGTTTCACCGCTTTTGATTATGACTGGATGTTGAACGAGTGGGGTAAGGAATACCTCTGTGAGGGACGCCGTCGCCGTACGGACCTGCGCCGTTTCGACAAGTTCACCCAGGGGCAGTGGTGGTTCTTCGGCCGTGGCGAGGGTGACGACTTCTATCCCGCCCAGCGTGACCGCAAGTATGAGTGGTTCCCGCTGCCGCATGCTGCCTTGACCGTGAACCCCGGTCTTGTTCAGAACCCTAATTATGTAGCCGACTAATCATGAAAAGAGTTTTAAAATATCTGGCCCTTTCGGCCCTGGCCGTAGTTTCGGCCTCCTGTCTGAATAGGGAAGAGCTGAGCTTCCGCCACGAAGAGCAGGCCTTCCAGACGCAGCCCGACAAGATCCTGGTTGAGGTGATTATGCCTCAGGCCTCTGCCACTACCGATGACATTTACATTATCGGTGCGTTCAACGGTGGCGAAGAATCCATCGGAGACCCCGTTTACCACATGGTTCACTCTGAAACCATTACCTCCAAGTGGGGTATCTATGTAGATCCGTCTATGTATGTTGGCGGCAAGACGCTGGCCGACGGCTTTACCTTCTATTCCGTCCAGCAGGGTTACGAGCGCAGCTCCAAGAACGAACCTGTCGTGCACAAGCTGACCATCGGCCCCGGCGAATGGGCCAATGTGTACGCCGACAAGTGGGAGAAGTACTTCCAGCCCGTGAATCCGGACGAAGGCAAGGTAGAACTGCCCGACCTGGAGGGATTTGGCCTGTTTGTAGATGTTTCCGATTCTCCCATCTATTCCGCCGCTCTGGCCCTGTATGCCTGGGGTGATGCGGAAGCCTTCGGCAGCTGGCCGGGCATGGAGCCCACCGGCACCTGGCAGTATGAGGGTACCACGTTTGTCTACTTTGACCTGGGCGCCGATGCTACCGATCTCACGCTGAATTTCATCCTGAATAACAACAACGGTGGCTCCCAGCTGGAGAATTTCGATATCCTGAAGGGTCAGGTGGTGAATCACCACTTCTTCTTCAAGGCTACCGATGAGAGCATCGAAACCGTGGAAGTTGACGTGGACGGCGGCGGTCCGGTTTATCCGGAAATGGACGGTTTTGGTCTGTTTGTGGATGCGGCCGACTCTCCCATCTACTCCGCTGCTCTGGCCCTGTATGCATGGGGCGACGCAGAGGCCTTCGGTAGTTGGCCGGGTATGGCTCCCACCGGCACTTGGGAATACCAGGGTGTTACCTACACCTACTTTGACCTGGGCGCCGACGCTACCGGTCTCACACTGAACTTCATCCTTAACAACAACAACGGTGGTTCCCAGCTGGAGAATTTCGATATCCTGAAGGGTCAGGTGGTGGATCACAACTTCGTCTTCAAGGTTACGGACGACGGCATTGTCGCCGTGAATCTCGACGGTGATACTCCCACGCCTCCCGCTCCTCCGGCACCGGTTTATGACGGTCCCAAGATTTACATCCAAGACAACACCACCTGGGGTGGAAATCTCTTTGCCCACTACTGGATTGACGGTGCCAATACCGAGTGGCCCGGCCAGCAGTTTGAAGAGACCGAGACCGTTGAGGGTGTTGAGTTCAAGGTCATCTCTACCCTGGACAAGATGAAAGGCAAGAAGATTGGAATTATTCTCCACTCCGACGTGGACGATGAAACCAACCGCGTCCAGACCGAAATCACCCTGGATACCGACCGCTACTATGTGCTTACCAATGACGGCCTCACCGAGGTGGAAATGGGTGTACGCATCATTGTGAAGGATGAATCCGGTTGGCCCGGAACCATCTATGCCCACATCTGGGACGACGAAGAGAACGCTACCGAATGGCCCGGTATCAAGGCCACCGGCGGTTACTTCGATGCCGATACCTATCTGGTATTCCTCACTCCCAAGGTGTTCAAGGGCAAGACGGTAGATGTCATTTTCCATTCCGACGAGAACGACAGCGTGAACCGCTACCAGACCAAGATTACCCTGGACGAGGATCGCTTCTATGTCCTGAGCAAGGAATTCAAGTTTAACGAGCAGGAAAAGAAGCCTGTTACCATTTACGTGGAAGACAAGACCGGTTGGGACGAGATGGCCCTCTACCTCTGGGGCGAAGTGAACAATCTGGGTGGCGAATGGCCCGGTAACCAGTTGGCCGGCACCGAGGAAATCATGGGCGTATCCTATAAGATCTTCGTGATTCCGGATGCCTTCGGTCGCAAGGAAGTGCTCATCTTCAACAACAACGGTCACGATGTCCAGTTAGCTAACTACCCCGACGACAACGGAATGCTGTTTGACCAGGAAGAATACTTCTTTATTGTAACGGCCGAAGGTGTAACGCCTTCCGAGCGTCCCACCATTGATCCCACCAAGCGCGTGACCATCTATGTGGACGACCAGACGGGTTGGGAGGCCATGGCCCTGTACATGTGGGGTGATGTGAACAATCTGGGCGGTGACTGGCCCGGCATTCAGCCTGGTGAGCCCGTAACGGTTGCCGAAAAAGAGTATAAGACCTTTGTCATTGAAAACGCTCTTGGTCTTTCTGAGAACCTGATTTTCAATAACAACAATGGCGGAACTCAGCTTGGCGATTACGCCCTCACCTTTGAGAAGAGCGTATATTGGCTCAAAGTAACGGCAGAGGGAGTTACTCAGATAGAGGATCCTACCGTAGTGAAAGTTTGCGTGGATGACCAGACCGGTTGGGAAGCCATTGCCCTGTACATGTGGGGTGATGTGAACAACTTGGGTGGTGGTTGGCCCGGCATCCTTCCTTCCGAAACGGAGGTGGTTGGAGAAGTCACTTATAAGGTATTCGTGATCCAAAATGCCATTGGCCTTTCCGAAAACTTGATTTTCAATAACAACGGCGGCGGAACCCAACTTGCCGACTATGCCTTGAAGTTTGAGAAAAACAAGTATTATCTGAAGGTTACCGATACCGGCGTTACGCCTGCAAATTAATCCCATTTTCGGACGGGGGCCCCTGACCGGACCCCCGTCTGCCATTTAATATTACGAGTATGAAGCGAATTTTCCTCTTTCTTGCTATCTGGTCTCTGACCACATCCTGCAAGGGCCCTGAAGGTCCCCAGATTATTGACGGCGGCGGTGGCGGCGGTAAGGAGCTACCGGTGGTGGCCTCTTATGCAACCGAAGACCTGAGCCTGGCCGCAACGGCGCGGGACAACTGGCAAATCTATCAGGTGAATCTGAAGCTGTACGGGTCGTCCGGTGCTTTCACCAAGGTGCAGGGTAGGCTGGACGCTATCCAGTCGCTGGGTACAGAAATCCTGTATCTGATGCCCGTGTACAAGGAAGGGAAGAAAAACGCCATAGGCTCGCCCTATTGCATCCAGGATTTCACGGAGGTAAATCCCTCCTTTGGAACCATGGCCGAACTCAAAGCCCTGGTGCAGGCCGCTCACGCCAAGGGTATGAAGGTGATGTTTGACTGGGTAGCCAACCATACAGCCTGGGACCATCCCTGGATTACGGATCACCCTGAGTGGTATGAGCACAAGGCCGACGGCAGCATCGCCTGGCCTACCAAGGACGGCGAATGGAAAGACGTAGCCCAACTGGATTACAGCAAGAAAGAGCTCTGGACCGCCATGATTGACGCCCTGCTCTACTGGGTCAAGGAACTGGACATAGACGGCTACCGCTGCGACTATGCCCACGGCGTAAGGGACGACTTCTGGAAAGAGGCCATCTCCCAGCTGAAGGCCCAGAAGTCCGGTTTTATCATGCTGGCCGAATCTGACTTTGAACGGATGTTTGACGACGGCTTTGACATTATCTTTGACCGCGCCATGAAGAGCCGGATGATCACCCTCTACAACAGCGGGTCCGTTTCGGCCTTCTGCAGCTGGTATAAGGAAGACCAGGGAAAGACCCCGGCTCCCAAGACCAAGCTCTTCTTTGTCACCAATCATGACGACGCTACCGAGAACACGCCGGCCGGCCAGTTCAAGAGTTCGGACGGTGCCCTTTCGGCCTATGTCCTGATGGCGGCCCTGAATGGTTCGGCCATGATTTACGGCTCCCAGGAGACGGCCTACAACCAGAAGATCAACTTCTTCAATACCATGAATTTTGACTGGAATGCCAATTCGGATTACCAGAAGAAATACCAGAGCGCCATGGCAGCCCTGTCCAAACTGAATAGGAGCGGAGCCGCCAAACTGTACCATTCCGACAAGGTGGTCTTCGTATACTATGCCCCCACCACCTCTGCCAAGGGCGGTCTGGTGGCCGTCAATGTGAGCGGATCCTCCGTCTCGGCCGACTTCCCCCAGCCGGTTTCCGGAAAGGGAGGCGTTCCCACCAAACAGAGCTTTGGTGCCTATCAGTATCAAATTTGGGAAATCAATTAAGTTATGAAACGGATTCTTATCGCCAGCCTTGCCGTCGGCATCATTTTTTCAGCGACTTCCTCTATGGCTCAGGAAAAGATTCAGCGAGTAGAGCCCCTGTCCTGGTGGACGGGGATGAAAACGGAGCTTCAGCTTCTTGTGAACGGTCCCTCCATAGGAGAGGCCGATGTGACCATCGAAGGTGCACCCGGGGTGTGGGTGAAGGCCGTACATAAGGCCGATAGTCCCAACTACCTCTTTGTAGATGTTGAGGTGGAGCCTGCAGCCAAGCCGGGAACGTATACGCTGGTATTCAAGCGCGGGGCGGAAACCATCCGCTATCCTTATCAGATCAACGCACGAAAGGAAGGTTCGGCCCTTCGGAAAAGCTTTACCACGGCCGATCTTATCTACCTCATTGTCCCGGACCGTTTTGCAGATGGTGACCCTTCCATTGACTCTACGGACAACACGGCGGAGAAAGCCAACCGTTCGCAGCCCATGGGCCGTCACGGCGGTGATATCCAGGGTATTATCGACCATTTGGATTATATTGCCGACCTGGGCGCAACGGCCATCTGGAGCACCCCGCTTTTGGGAGACGATGCCCGTCACGGTTCCTACCACGGTTATGCCTGCTCCGACTATTATCACATCGACCCCCGTTACGGAACCAATGAGCTTTATTGCACGCTGGTCCAAAAGGCGCATGCCAAGGGCGTGAAAATCATCATGGATGTGGTTACCAATCACTCCAGCACCGACCACTGGTGGATGAAAGACCTCCCTTTCAAGGACTGGGTGCACATGAACGACCCTTATGTAAACTCCAACCACAATATGGGCCTGGCCCTGGACCCCAACGCCTCCAAGGCCGACCTTGCCATCATGGAAGAGGGCTGGTTTGTACGCAGCATGCCGGACATGAACCTGGACAACCCTTACATGCTCAAATACTTCCAGCAGTGGGCCGTTTGGTGGATCGAGTTCTCCGGCCTGGACGGATTCCGGGTAGATACGTGGTTCTATAACGAGAAAGTACCCATGTCCCAGTGGGCCAAGGCCGTGACCGACGAGTATCCCTACTTTAATATCGTAGGGGAGAATTGGAGCACCAACCCTGACTATGTGGCCTATTGGCAGAGCGGGAATCCCAATAAGGACGGCTTTGATTCCCATCTTCCCAGCATCATGGACTTCCCGCTGCAGGATGCCATCTCGCAGACCCTCCAGGCTCCCATCGGAAAGGCCGAAAGCCCCCGCGGACGGCGCGGCTCCGATATCTCGGCTGTGTATAACGCCCTGTCGCACGATTTCCTTTATCACGACCTGAGCCACATGATGATCTTCCTGTCCAACCACGACATTGCCCGTGTGGGCGATACGTTTGGGCATGATCCCCGCCGCATGAAGATAGCCTACACCCTGCTGGCTACCCTCCGTGGCATCCCGCAGCTGTTTTATGGAGACGAAATGATGTTTGTCACCGGCAATCCCCGTCGGGACGACGGTCGCCTGAGGATGGACTTCCCCGGCGGCTGGAAGGGAGACAAGGTGAACCTGTTCACCGAGAAGGGCCGAGCCCAGGCTGCCAAGGCCGATACCACCTACGCCCATGCGAAGGAACTGCACGACTATGCCCGGACCCTCTTCAACTGGAGAAAGGGCAGCAGCGTGATTCATTCCGGCAAGACGCTTCACTTTATTCCCGAGAACAACACCTACGGCTACTTCCGCTACAACGACGAGCAAGTTGTCTTTGTGTTCATCAATAACTCCGACAAGGATTGTACGGTTCCCTGGACCCGTTTTAAGGAGATTTCGGCCTCTTTGAAGGAAGGCCGCGATGTCATTACCGGACAGCGGGTTCTGATAGATGACAGTACGCTTGTCCCTGCCTATTCCACCTTGATAATTGAATATAAACTATGAAGTACAGATTCTCTTATTGGTGTTGGGCCCTTTTTGTGGCCCTGATGATGGCTTGCAAGGGTCCCGAACCCCTGCCGGTCATTCCAGACAATCCCACTCCTACGCCGCCCGGACCTACTCCCATGACCTGGGAGACGGTGACCCCCATCAGTGATAGCTGGGATGGCACCAAGCGGGCCGATATTACCTACCAGTTGCTGGTATACAGCTTTGCCGATAGCGGAACCGATGGTTGGGGTGATATCAAAGGTATTACCAAACACCTGGATTACCTGGACAAGATGGGCGTTTCGGCCCTTTGGCTGTCTCCCATCCATCCGGCCGACAGCTATCACGGCTACAATGTCAAGGACTACAATGCCGTCCGGACCGAATTTGGTACAGAGGCCGACTTGCAGGAGCTGATTAACAAGGCCAAGGAAAAAGGAATCAAGATTTATCTGGATTATGTGCTCAACCACACCGGTTCCGGGAATGCTTGGTTCCAGAGCGCCTGCAGCTCTACCGAAAGCGAGTACCGAAATTTTTATGTGATTTCCGACAGCCCGGAGGCCGATATCAAAGCGGGGAAGATTCCGTCCCTGTCTTCCTATAATGCCTCTAACTGGCACACTATCGACTCTGGCGGAAACGTGGGCTACGACGGCCGTCTGCACTTTGAGTTGGACTGGACCGGGTCTGTGAAAAAGGTGACCGTGACAGCTACCGAAGCTGCCGCCCAGTCTTCCAACACGGATGCTTCCGTCAATTACTTTATCTATTACGGAAATGACCAGTTGGCGCGCTTGTATCCCAAGTCCGGGGTGGCCAATGTTTACGAGATTACCCTCGATTTCCATTCGGACTGGGGCTTCCTGGTGCGCACCTCCTCCACTTCCTGGGACGGCGGCACCAAGTATGGCAGCCTGGGTACGCCCATTACGCTGGGTACGCCCTTCAACCTGGACAACAGCAGCAATGCCCAAAATATCCGCTTTGGAAAGACCTCGTACTATTATGCCGCCTTCCCGGGCGGTCTGCCGGATCTGAATTACGGCTCCCTGGACCAGCTGGAAACCAATGCCACCTTCAATGCCCTGGCCGCCACTGCCAAGAAGTGGATCGACATGGGCGTGGCCGGCCTGCGCCTGGATGCCGTCAAGCATCTGTATGAGACATCTACATCCATTTCCGATAACGTGGCTTTCCTGAAGGCCTGGTACAACCGTTGCAACCAGTACTACAAAGCGGTTCCTGGCAATACCGGAGACATCTTTATGGTGGGTGAAGCCTGGACTTCCAACGAAGAGGTAGCCAAATACTATGGTGGCCTTCCGTCCCTGTTCAACTTCAAATACTGGGAAGACCGCTTGAGCTGGGCGCTTAACAATAGCACCGGCCGGTACTTCTGCAAAGACGTGCTGGAGTATGAGGCCATGTTCAAAGCAGTTCGGTCAGATTATATTGAGGCAACCTTCCTCACCAATCACGACCAAACCCGCGCCGCCACTACGCTGGGCCGTTCGGTAGCCAAAGAAAAGCTGGCGGCCTGCGTGCTTCTCACTTCCCCTGGCGCGCCCTTCATTTATCAGGGCGAGGAGCTGGGTTATTGGGGAAAGAATGGAAGCGGCGGAGGGGCCGATGAACAGGTGCGTACGCCCATCAAATGGACCAAGACCGGCACCGTTCCCGGTTCTTGGACCAGCGCCTCCAACATTGACAAGTCTATGCTTTCGGCCAATATTTCCGTAGAAGCGCAGGAGGAAACCGACGGATCCCTGCTCAAGGTCTACCAGCAGTTTACCCGTCTTCGCAATGCTTATCCCGCCCTGGCCCAGGGTGTGATGAGTGCGCATGGTACGTACAACGACGGCAATTCCAGTGCTCCTTCCATCGCTGCCTGGTATATGACGTCCGGGTCCCAGAAGGTGCTGGTGATCCATAACTTCGGATCCAGCGTCGTTACGGTCAATCTTTCCGACAAGCTGGATAAGCCCATTGGCCTCAATGGCGGCGCCCGCACCCAGGGCACCTCTTTGCAACTGGATGCCTACTCTACAGTAGTATTCCTGCAATAACAGAAAGAACCTTCAGATAATAAAAAGAGAAAAGCACCCCTCCCCAAGGGTGCTTTTCAAGTATATAAAACGAACTTAACAAAGGACACGAATCACTTCGATGTCCGATGCAAAGTTACGGTTTTTTATTCTGAAAACAACGGTTTTTACACTTAAACGCAAATTAAAATATTTTAGTTTTAAAGTGTAAGGCGTAAATGGTTCAGATTCACGAGAGTAGCGAGACAATGGCGTCGTAGTATTTTTTGCTCACGGGGATGTTTTTTACCCCGTGTTGGTCCAATTGGGCCAAAGCGTAGCCGTTGGCGTCTTTCTTAAGGAGGTCCACATGGGCGGCGTTGACAAAGAAACTGCGGTGGCAGCGGACCAGCCCGTGGCGCTGAAGGATTTCTTCCAGGGCGCGCATGGAGGAGCGGAGTTCATAGTCCTTTACCTTTCCGTTGTCCAGGTGTACAATGTGGACGTAGTTTTCTTCGGCCTCAATATACAGGACGGCCTCGGAGGAAACCACCAGCTTGAGGCGTTTTTGCTCGTCCTGGAAGCGGATGAGGGTTTTCTCGTCCACGACCGGGGCTTTTTCCAGGCGTTTGCCCAGCACATGCAGTTGAACGGCCATGGAAATGATGGAGAGCGGGAAGACCAAAATGGCGGCCATGTACAGCACACAGAGGGACATAACGCCGAAATAAGGCCTTACGCCGGTCCAGCCAATGCCCATGGGAATGGACAGGAACAGGCCGCAGAGAATCACTTCCCCAAAGCACCAGAGCACGTAAAGCGACCAGTTGAGATCTATGATGCGCCGAAGGAGGAACAGCAGCATGCGGGAGAACACCATCACGCCCAGCACAATGAGGGTGGCGACGATGAGGTTGAGGGCATAAAGGCCCTTTCCGACGGCTAGGAAGGTATCTATATCGAAAGGCTTGTAAGCCAGGACAAACAGAAAGAAAAAGATGGGGACAGCCGTGAAGAACATCACGTTCACGGGCATCTTGTAAAATGTACGGGCTATGGTTTTCATGGTCACTTTTCTGCAGGACAAAGATACAAATAATTCTGGATAAGGCGTTATGTAGGCCCCAAACGGACAATCTGTTTCAAAATTGCCAAAAAAAGTGTATATTTGCACGTTTATAGCTGTAGGAAACTAAAAATTATTATAAACTAATTTGAGATTTTATGGCAGACAAGAAGAAAAGAGTCTATCGCTTTGGCGGAAAGCACGCTGAAGGCGATGGCAAGATGAGAGAACTTCTGGGCGGCAAGGGCGCCAACCTGGCCGAGATGAACCTCCTCGGTATGCCCGTTCCCGCCG
>Ga0310696_10008788_pt1 | contig 11751 bp, 8 predicted proteins | sample AusTroGonzalo_MG_4_FD_203885 | JGI IMG/M metagenome (GOLD analysis project Ga0310696, IMG submission 203885) | Bovine rumen microbial communities from tropical cattle in Woodstock, Queensland, Australia - Gonzalo_02 (v2) (version 2) | ecosystem: Host-associated > Mammals > Digestive system >...
GAGTTCTTCCTCTCCTCCGCCGGCGACCGTCTGCTGACGAAAACGGGAGAGGTGCTCAGCCTCAAGGAAAACGTGATCCAGCACTGCACAGGGGAGCGAGATATAAAAAATCGCCTGATTTATCTGCGCGACATTTTACGGACGGACGAAGCGGGTTGGAAAGCCGCCGTGGTATGGGGAGACGGGCGATTCTGCCTCGAAGACGAGCGCGGCGGTTTCTCCGCTTGGCCGAACTGGAATTGCTGCGAGATCATCGGTAACATTTTTTCGATGGAATTTCACGGCAGTCCCGACCTCGCCGGAGAAGAGGAGCAAACCACGGCTCCCGGTATATTGAAAAAAATTAAACCGCCCCAAAAAAAGCAGAACAGGAGCTAAAAAATGATCGACAGTTTCAGGGGCAAGTATTTTTTCTGAGCAATTTTTCCCTTGTGTCATCAGCGAAAAAACAAAGCTTTTATAGTAATACTGCAAAACCAAGAACAGTTTGTTTTAAGCATCGATGCTCCTCCAGTCTTCAAAAAATCCGACATGCCGGATTTTTTTCGCCTCGGCAAGCCGTCCGCGAATAGCGGCGGCGCAGCCAAGCAAACCCAGCGGGGAAGACTGCCGCGGCGTAATGAAATGAAGCCGGGCAAACCACAACGAAAATCCTTATAACCGGTCATTCCCGACCGGTTTTTTCTTGCCGTTCCGCCTCGGGATCGGGCTGAAAAAGCCCGGGGTAAGTGCGGTTTCGGAGGCGTGAAAAACGATCAGCCGAAGTCGGGACCGGCGGAGCTGCGGACACAAGGCAAAAACGGCGGCGGCGCCGGTCATGAATCCCGTTCGGCGGCGGCCTTGTCGCTCGGGTAGATCGGATTTTTCAGATGGTCGAAGCGGAACGAGCCGCCCACGACGTCGACCTGATCGCCGATCTCCTGATAGATGTCGCTGCACTCCTGGAAAACGCGCAGACGGAAACTCGGCAGCACCGCCAGCAGATGCTCCACGATCTCGGATTGTATCTCTTCATAGGCGGCCCAATTCACCTCGTTGGAAAAACAATAGATCTCGAGCGGCACGCCGGTACTGGCCGGGGCCAGCTCCCGGACGAACAGCGTCATATCGGTGCGGATCTTCGGATTCTGCTCCAGATAGCGTTTCGCGTAGATGCGGAAGACGCCGAGATTGGTCAGATAACGGGTGTTGAATCCCGAGCGGCCCGCGTTGTATCGGGCGATCTCGTTTTCCTTGCTCTCGAGATAATCCTTCAAAATGTCGAAGTCCTTGAGCATCTTGAGCTCTTCGCCGGTCAGGAAGCGAATGCTGCGCTGGTCGATCAGAATGGCCTTTTTGATGCGGCGGCCGCCACCCTTTCCCACGGCGGTGAAATTGGTGAAGGATTTGTTGACGAGATCGCAGATCGGCAGACAGACGATCGTCCGGTCCCAGTTGCGGACCTTCACGGTATGCAGCGAGATCTCGGTGACGATGCCGTCGACTTCGACCAGATCCTCGGACTCCATGACGATCCAGTCGCCGATCTCGACCAGATGGTCGGCGTTGATCTCCACGCTGGCGACGAAGGAGTGTATCGTGTGCTGAAGAAGAAGAAGAAGCACCGCCGCGATCGCGCCCAGCCCGGAAAGCAGATAGATCGGGCTTTTTTCGATCAGCAGGGAAATGAAAATGATGATCGCGGCCGCCCACACGAAGTTGACGGTTATCTTGAGCAGTCCGTCGATGGGGCGCTGCTCCGCATGGCGCTGCTGCTTGTACCACAAGCCCAAACTCTTGATGGCGTACGTCAACGCCAGGGCCAGAAGGGCGATCACTATTCCCCAAAGCGGCTTGCAGATCAATACCGCGATCCACTCGTGCATCCCGTCGCACCACACACTGTAGCTGACTAACATCACCGGCAGGCACCCCACCAGAGAAACGATCATCCGGCTGATGCAAACCTTGAGCTCGGCGTTCATTTTGCAGTGCCGGCGGTAAAAACGGTGCAGAAACGACCGCAGCAGGAAATACAGCAGCAGCGCAAACAGCGCGCCCCCCGCGAACGAACCCAAGATCACGAGAATGTCGGCGAGATAGGGATATGGCGAAAGTTTCTGAAAGATATCCTGGACCCACGCCTCGGTAAAATCATCCTGAATCAGTTTAGAGAAATCCATAAAACAGTCCCCCGTTGCCGCCAAACCATGCCGCGGCGTCACCCCCTTAAAACCGGGCCCGCCGACGGTTTGAAAAATTTACATCGCAAACGCCCCGATTGCAAGCCCGAGCCGTCGGTCCGGGCTTGTTTTCGCCCTTTTTTCGCATCAACCGCCGGAAAAACGAAAAAAAGACCTCCGCGCCGATCGTCGTGACCGGTGCGGAGGTCGTGTCCGTCACGCGGAAAAAGTTTGCGGTGCCGCCTCGGCTACCTGCGCTCGTCCATCGCGGCGAAGAACTTGTCGGCGGCGGCGTTCCACGCCGTGAACCACGGCATCTTCAGCTTGTTGGAGTGCCACTGCTGAACGGCCCACAGCTTGAGCTCCTTTTTCCGCCAGTTGACCTGACAGTAGCTCTTCCACGCGCCGCTGTGCCCCATCGTGCCGCGCTCGAAGTTGACGACCAGACCGAGCGAATAGCCGCCGTATTTCTTGGCGCGGCGGCTTACGCCCAGGATATCCTTCACGGTCTCTTCCTTAAGTATCCGGACTCCGTTGTCGCCGACGCCGAGGTTCATCAGCATCTTGTAGAACTTCAGCTGGTCGTTGACGGTCGTCCACAAGCCCGCTCCGGCGGAGGGATGGATGTGCGGTCCGTTATGCGGCAGCGGCATCTTCTTGCGGAAGGCGCAGAACTTCGCCTTCTTCCCCGCCGCCACGTCGTACATCGAGATCGACCGCGACAGCTGTTCGTCGGTCGGATTGAAGGTGGTGTCGGTCATGCCGAGCGGATCGAGCACCCGCTCCTTGAGGAAGACGTCCCACGGTTTGCCGGTGACGACCTCGACCACCGCCGCACCGACGTCGATGCCGGTGTTGGAGTATCTTACACCCGTCCCCGGCTCGAAGAGCAGCGTGCCGGCGGCGGCTTCGCGGGCGGCGTCGCGCAGCGGGATCGCCGGCCAGCCGCGCTTGTTCTTGGTCGGGATGTCGGAGGTAAATCCGCCGGTGTGGATCATCACCATGCGGATGGTGAGGACATTCTTCGCCGGAACGCGGGTGAACTTGCCGTCCTCGCCCTTCCTGCGGACGTACAGCGTGGAAAACTCGGGCAGATACTTCGACACCGGGTCGTCCAGCGAGATCTTGCCCTCCTCGACCAGCATCGCCACGGTGACGCCGCAGAAGCCCTTGGTCTGGGAGCACTGCATGAACGTGCGGTCCAGCGACATCGGGATCTTTCTCGCCACATCCGCATAGCCCAGGCAAGCGGTCTCCTGCCAACCATTCTTGTAGAATACGCTGATCGCGCCGGGGCACTCGCCGGAGTCGACGTACTGCTTCACCGCGTCCGCAGCGAAACTGGTGCCGCTGTCCTTCACGGCAGTGCCGTTCGCCTCGCCGCAGATCCCGACGCCGGTCATAAGCGCGGTCAGCGCCAGGGTGGCCAACACCTTGGATTTCAACATTTCCCCATTCCCCTTTCCCAAAACCTCATTTCACGATCTTCATGCCGTTGATCGCGCAGAACTCGGCGAGCTGACTTCTCCAGTCGCCGTACGCCACGATGTAGTGCTGCCCCATGACGTTCTTGAGGAACGCCTCGGAGCCGCCGTCCAGCACGAGTTCCAAACTCGGCAGCTGGGGCGCGGGCGGAGCCCAGCCGGCCTCCTCCCACTTTTCCGGAGTGACCGCCGTGCCGTGGGCGACGTGCATTACGAGCGTGCCGTCGACTCCGGCCAGCCGGGCGATGGTGACTTCTCCCGTACGCAGTTTGGAAACGTTGAGTAGACCCTCCCCGAACGAGCCGAACGCGTTGGGCATCACGGTCACCTTGCCGTCGACCATGGAGCGCGGCACGTAATCCGGCACCCCCATCAGCGCGGATTTTTCGGTGAATTCGTAGAACTCGAGGTAACCGGGGACCTCGCCCGTCAAGGCATGCATTACGACCTCGGTCACGGCTCCGTAGCAGTCGTTCTCGGGTACGCTCGGGATCCCGACGAGGTCGTGGAGCAATGTCAGCGCCCCGGCGGGGGCGAACTTGAGGAGTTTTTTAACGCCGTCCACGTCGCAGAACGACAGCGCCGCATAACGACGATCTTCGAGCTTCTTTTTGAACGCCAGCGCCAGCCGCACCGAATTTTCGACCGTGCCCTCCTTCGGTTCGCGGACGAAGGTCCAGTCGGAGCGCACATGCTCCACGCACTCGGCGATCTCCCGCTCGGCGACCGTCTTTTCCAGCTCGGCGATCTCCAGGAGATCGAAGTGCTCTATTTCCGCGCCGAGCGTCTTCTTGAGCAAATTCCCGTCGTAGAGCGTGCCGAAGAGCCGCATGTCGCGGTAGCCGCTCATCCCGATCAGCGCCTTGCGCACCGTCGCCGCCGCGCCCGCGGCCTTGAGATACGCCGCCGCCTCGTCATAGCGCGGGATCGAATCCTTGAAGTTCACGAGATACTTGAAGTTATAGCCCATTTCGGTCATGGGGCCGCGGAGCGCGGTCGTCCCCGCCTGATCCGCCGTCGTGACGAAGTGCCCGTTTTCTCTCCAGCCGCTCAGTCCCCACAGCAGTATCGGCTTGTGGCGAAACGGCTCGGCGACCTTTATGACCGCCCAGCTGGGGATCCACCCGGCGACGCAGAGCACCAGCGCGTCGAAATCGTGCACGCCCAGTTCGCGGACCGCGCGCGCGGCGTTCTCGCCCGCCGGATCGTCGCACACGGGAGCCGTTTCCACGAGTTCCACCCCGCGCTTGCGGAGCTCATCCGCCGCCTGACGACAGCGGCCGACGATGAATTCGCGCGGCGTATTGACCTCGCCGAAACCGACGAATCCGGCACGAACCTTCACAACTTCATTCATAATCCACCTCCGAATGTTGGCAACAACAGATCGTTCAGCTTGCGATAATTACAGAAACACTCCCGATAGACTTCCCGGTTTTTTCCGGGTTCGACGACGCGGGCGATTTTCACCATCCCCGCCGCGGCGCTGCCGGGGTCGTCGAAGTCACCCCGCGCCGCCGCGCCGAGGATCGCCGCGCCGAGCGACGTCGCCTCCTTGCACTTGACCACCGCGAGCGGCAGTTCGAGCACGTCCGCCTTGATCTGGAGCCACAGCGCGCTCGCCGAAGCTCCGCCCAGCGTGCGGATCGCCGTGATCTCGGCCCCCAGCTGCCGCAGCGCGTCGACGTTGTCGCGGAGCAGAAACGCCACGCTTTCCATGACGGCGCGCGCCCAATGCGCCTTTTTGTGCGCCAGCGTGACGCCGTAGGCGACCCCCCGCGCGGCGGGGTTGCACACCGGCGAGACCGACCCGGCGCAGTGCGGCAAGAGCAGGAGTCCGTCGCTTCCCGGAGCGACCGCCGCCGCGAGTTCGTCGAGCTCCCTATAGCTCAAACCGCCGGAAAATTCGTCGCGGAAATGCTTCAACAGCATTCCGGCCGTCGGCGCCCACGGCAGCAGCACGAAACTCCCGGGCGCAAAGCCGAGGTAGGTGCTGATGCGTTTCTTTTCGTCGTAGACGAGCTTCGGGAACGCGGCGCAGAGGGCGAGCGTGCACCCGGTCGTTTCCGAGATGACTCCGGGGGCGGAGCATCCGCTGCCGAGATTCCCGCAGACGTGATCGAGCGGAGCCGCCGCCGCCGTCACCCCCGCGGGGATGAGCGAGTCGTTGGCGACGCACGGTCCGACGCTTTCGCCCGAGTCCAAAAGTTCCGGCAGTTGAGTTGCGCCGATGCCGAGAAATTCCAGCATCGCGGGCGAGTACTCGCCGGTCCGGATGTCGTAATAGAGCGTCGAAGGCATGAGCCCCCGGCAGCTGACGCAGCGCCCCGTCAGCTTGTAAAGGATGTAGTCCTCGACCATCATGTAGTGCGCGGTCCGCCGGAAGAGCTCCGGCTCGTGCCCGCGATACCAGAGGATCTTCGCCGCCGGCCAGCAGGGGAGCATCTCGGTCTGCCCGGACATGCGGAAGAGCTCCTCCGCACCGAAACGCTCCTCGATCCTTTTCGCCTCGTCCTTCGCCCGGTTGTCGAGCCAGACTATCGCCTTGCGGAGCGGGCGGAACTCCTTGTCCGTCATGATGAGCGTCTCCGCCTGACCCGTGACGGACAACGCGCGCAGCTGCTTCGGAGACGCGGCGGAACCGTCGAACGCCGTCTTCACCGCCGCGCGAACGCTTTGCCAGTACACTTCGGCGTCGAGCTCGACGATATCGGGCCGCGGCGTTTCGAGCGTGTACTCCGCCAGCCCCGCGCCGAGCTCAGACCCGAAGGCGTCGAAGAGCACCGCCTTGACGCCGGTGGTACCGACGTCCAATCCGAGATAGCAGTATGGTTCTTTCATGGTCGTCCGCCTCCGCGGGGTCGGGGATTCAGTCGAAGAGCGAGTTGATCGTTTCCACCGTTATGTCGGCGAGCTTGTAGCCGCCGTCGGAACCGACCTGGCCGTTGACGACCAGCCCGCCGTAGCCGCCGAATTTTTCCGCGTCCGGGCTCGGCAGATACCCCGCGCTGAGGTCGGAACCGACCGAGAGCTGGACGAGGAAAGTCTGCCCGGCGTGCGAACGCGCCTTGATGTTCTGACCGTAGTACAGATACAGCTCGAAGGGGTTGTTGGCGATGACCGCGTCGCCTATCCGCACCACGTTCATGTCGAAGTGCAAATCGGGGGCCGCATCCTGCTCGTTGTAGCGTTTTACCGCCGCCCTGGCGTTGTGTATCAGCACGAAGTGATGGAGCTTGCTGTCGTAGGGACCGGGGCCGTCGAGCTTTTCGTTGGCGTGGACCTCGGCGCAGAACTTCTCGAACGCCTCGGCCTCGGGCATGATCTTTTCAAGTCTCTCCAGTTCGGCGGTCGCGGCCGCGAAGTCGCGGTAGCTCACCCGGCGGCGCGGCAGAGAAACTTTGCGCGTGACGTGCCGAAGCTCGGGAGTAAACTCCGGCGTGCCCAGATCCGCGTTCTTCACGGCGGCGAACAGCCTCCGAGCCAGCACGTCCACCCCGTCCGCGTGCCAGAAATCCGGCTCGGCGGTGTAGTGGCGCACGAGATCGCGCGGCGACTGGCACCCGGCGGGGCTGATCTCGTAGATCATGTGGAAATCCTCGCCGAACTCCTGCTTCAACAGCTCGCGCGTCGCCCCGACGAAGTCGCTGGAAACGAAATAGGTCGCCTCCATCGTCTGCGAGGGGCACGCCGCGTTGAGCAGCATGCCGGTCCGGCGCCCCGACTTGTCGCAGGTGAAGAGCATCTCGACCCCGGAGTCCTCGCCCGCCTCCATGCCGACGAAGTCCGGCCGCGTGGTGTCGCCGTACATCTCGGCGGTGCCGTCGGCGTACACGGCGCGGCGGCAGTGGCCGATGCGGGCGTTGCCGAAGCCGCGGATGATCCCGCCCGGCTTGCGGTTTTTCCACGCGTTGACGATATTCTGCGCTATGATCGGCACGACGCCCCGCGTGTACTCGTCGATCGAGAGGACGCCCGGTTCCTCGGGGGCCGGCTTTTCGGCGATGTCCAGCCGCGGGGCGGAGTGGGTGTGGATCGCGTTCAGAAAAATCTTGGAAGTGTCGATCTCGGGCGCGAGTTTGGCGACTTCGGCGCGCACCGCGTCGTGGAAACCGAGGCGACAGCTCACGTTGTCGATGGACCCGGTGATGAAGTATTCGTCGCCAGAACTGACGGCGACGACCACGTTCTTGAGCCGGGAGTGGATCCCCTTCGCGTAGCGGGCGTAATACTGGCCGCTCAACGGAATGAGTTTGCCGTTCATTTCGGGCGTGATGTCCGCCTCGCCCCAACCTATCATCAATTCAGGCATGGTGCACCTCTTCAGGTTATTTCAAAGTTCCATCCATTTGCCGCCCGCTTCGGCGGAAGCGGCGACCTTGGCGAGCATCCGCTGCATCGCCACGCCCTCGGCGAGCGACGGTCCCAGCTGCTTCCCGGTATGCACCGACTGCAAAAAGGTGTAGAGGCAGTGCATGTGCCCCCGCAGCCAGCCGATCGGGGCCTTGGGCGTCGGGAACCCGGCGGGCTTGTCGTAGCGCTGACCGCAGTCGATGGCGGTCCAGCCCTTGACGCCGCCCAGCGGAGAACCCGCCGCGCCCATATCGTAGAAGTAGAGCTTGTCGAGATTCATCGGCTCCCACCGGAGCGCGCCCTTGCTGCCGTGGATCTCGAAGCCGAAGCCGTCCTCCACCCCCGTCGCGATCTTTGAGGCGGAAATATTGCCGTAGGCGCCGTTCGGCAACCGTACGGTGGCGAGCATGTTGTCCTCGGCCTCGACCTTGACCATGCGTCCCGGTTCGCCCGCCGCCGGCCGCTCCGGGTACGCGACGTGCGTGACCGCCGAAATGGACGCGAAGGGACCGATCAGATAGTTCATGAGATCGAGGATGTGACTGCCGAGGTCGTTGATGACCCCGGCGGCGAGCTTCCACTTGTAAGGCGCCTTGGGGTCGGCGCTGCCGCTGTGCAGATACTGCCCGCGGAACTCGAGTATCTCGCCGATCCGCCCCTCGTCGATCAATTGTTTCGCGCGGAGCGTCGCCGGGAAGAAGCGGTTCTGCAAGGTCATCTGCCCGATGCCGGTGTAATTCTTCAACGCCTCGCCGATCTTTTCGGCGTCGGCAAGGGTCTGCGTGAGCGGCTTGTCGCAGTAGACGTGCTTGCCGTTCTTCAACGCCGACATCACCGCCTCGAAGTGCCGATCGTTCGGCGTGCAGACGTCCACGATGTCGATGTCGGGATTTTCGGTTATCTCGCGAAAATCGGTCACGGCGTGTTCCGCGCCGACCTGAGCGCAGCCTTTTTCGGCGGTTTCGATGTGCCCGGTGCAGATGTGGGTGATCCGGCTCCGAAACTCTTTCTGGTCGTAGAAGAGCGGGATGTTCAAGTGGCCGTAGGCGTGCACCTTGCCGATGAAGCCGAAGCCGATCATCCCGACTTTGTATTCCTTCGTCATCTCAAACTGCCTCCGTGTTTCAGCCGAGGAGTTCCTTTTCGGTTTCGGCGATGGCCTCTTCGATGATGTCCATGCCCTTCAGCGCCACGTCGTTCGGCATGACGATCGGCGGACTCATCCGCAGGATGTGCCCGGCCGGGACCCAGGCGAGGCCCTTGCGGAACGCCTTCTGGTAGACCATCCGGCCCGCCTCGTCGAAGGGGGTCTTGAGCGCCTTGTCCTTGACGAGTTCGATGCCGAGCAGGCACCCCTTGCAGCGGGTGTCGCCGACGATCTTGTACTTGGTCGTCCAGTCGGCCATGCGCTTCTTGAAGAGGACTTCGAGCTCCTGCGCGTGTTCGAGCAACCCCTCCTCCTCGATGACTTCGAAGCACGCCAGCGCCGCCGCGCAGGCCATCGGGTTGCCGCCGTAGGAGGTCGAAGCGCTGATCTTGTCCACCGCGTCGGCGTAGGGCTTCCGGACCGCCATGCAGGTCACGGGGAAGCCGTTGCCGAAGCCCTTGCCGAGCGTCACCACGTCGGGGAGCACGTTCCAGTGCTCGCAGCAGAGGATCTTGCCGGTACGTCCCATGCTGGTCAGCACCTCGTCGGCGAAGAGCAGGATGTTTCTTTCGTCGCAGAACTTACGGAGCTTCGGGAAGAAGTCGTCCGGCGGCATGATCGACCCGCCCCAGCCCTGGATCGGCTCCAGCACGAAGGCCGCCACCTGACCGGTCGTAGATTCGGTGATGAACTTATCGTAGAATTCGAGGTACTTTTCGGTGTCGAGCGACCCGTCGGGGCGCGTCCACCACGGGCGGTAGGTGTCGGGGCGCGGCACCATGTAGAAGCCGGTCGGGCGCGCGGGTCCGCTGAACTTGGTCATGCGGGCGCAGCCGATCGAGTGGCCGCTCTTGCCGTGGAAGTCCATGAAGCACGACAGAAATTCGTGCTTGCCGGTCGCCGCGCGGCAGGTGCGAAGCCCCGCCTCGACGGCGGCGGTGCCGCAGTCGTAAAGCTGGAAGCACTTGAGGTCGCCGGGGAGCGTCGCCGCCATCTTTTCGAGCAGCTTCACCTTGACCTCGGTGGTGAAGTCGTGGCAGTTCATGAGCTTCTTGGCGTAAGTCGCGACCGCCTCGGAGATCTTGGGGTGGCAGTGGCCGAGGGTCGTGACGTAGATGCCGCTCGAAAAGTCGATATACTGGTTGCCGTCGACGTCCTCCATCATGCACCCCTGGCCTTTCTCGAAGGCGACGGGGAAGAGCCGGACCTGACCGGAAATGCCGCGGTAATACTCCTTGGCGCGCGCGTGGAGCGCGGTGCTTTTGGGCCCCGGTATCTCGCTCGTGGCGAAGTGGGGGATTCGGGTGAGGTCGAGTTCATACGGCGCGGGATTGTACTTGCCCATCTTTCAAATTCCTTACGGTTGTTTCCGATGCCGTTTCCGGCGGCACGTCATTTGCTGCTTATAATACCGCCTGATCGGCGCAAAAGCAACCGGCCGCGGCGTTGCCCGACGCCATTTGACGATATTTTTTTGTTAAGATTTAACACTTGACATCGTGCAGGGCCGGTGTTATTTTATGACAGATTCGTCATCGGAGGAAGAAGAAGACCACCGCATTCATCGCCATGGACCAGAGAAAGAAAACGATCCTCGAGATGATCCAGCGCAACGGCCGGCTGGAACTGCACGCGGCGGCGCGCGAACTCGGCGTATCCGAGATGACGGTGCGGCGGGCCCTGCGCGCGCTGGAAAGGGAAAAACTGCTGGTCCAAGTGCGCGGCGGAGCGATCCCGTCGCCCGCCGGTTACGAGCCGGAGAACGCCTTTTCCGAACTGAACGACGTGAAGTTCTCCCTCGCCGAGGCGCTGTGCCGGAGCGTACTGCCCTGCGAAACGATGTTCATCGGCACCGGGACGACCTGTCTGGCGTTCGCCCGGATCATGGCGCGCCGTAGCCTGCTGCCCGCGACGATCGTCACGAATTCGCTCCCGGTGGCGTCGGCGCTCTTCCGGCGCCGCTGCAAGGTGATACTGCTGGGCGGGGAACTGCGCACCAAGTCGATGGACCTCGTCGGTCCGGCGGCGGAAAGGACGCTGGAGGAATACCGCGTGGAGTGGCTGATATCCGGCTGCGACGGCGCATTCGCCGACTACGGATTCTACACCTCCGACGTTTCGCTTTCCAATCTGGAAAAGAAGACCATTTCCATCGCCGACCGGAGTGCGATCATCACGGAAAGCGGCAAATTCGGGCGGCGGTCGCTGACCCGCTTCGCCTCGCTGGAGGACATCGACCTCCTGGTCACCGACGCCGGACTGACGGCGGAAGACGAAGTCAAGCTGAGATCGCACGGCATCGAGGTCGTAAAGACCGGCGGTTTCTGACACAACGGATCGCAACAATTACGGAGAGCCGGATATGAACGTCGGAAAAACATGGGATGACGAAAAGTCGCCTCGGCAGTCGTGGGCGAGCGTACGCCGGCGGATAGTCGATCACTATATCCGCAAGATCCGCAGCGGGGAACTCCGCGCCGGAGACCGCCTGCCGACCACCAAGGAGATCGCCGAGAAATTCGGCACCGTGGACTCCAACGCCCACCAGGCGCTCCAGGAGCTGGTCCGCAACCATCTGATACTCCGCCGTCCGCGCATCGGCACG
>Ga0310696_10008789_pt1 | contig 11750 bp, 7 predicted proteins | sample AusTroGonzalo_MG_4_FD_203885 | JGI IMG/M metagenome (GOLD analysis project Ga0310696, IMG submission 203885) | Bovine rumen microbial communities from tropical cattle in Woodstock, Queensland, Australia - Gonzalo_02 (v2) (version 2) | ecosystem: Host-associated > Mammals > Digestive system >...
ATGATGTAATTACCATCTTCTGTCATTCTGAGCGTAGCGAAGAATCTTAGAGGCCAGCTCCCAGGAGCTGGCCTCTGCTGTTGTATGGGGGAACTGATATGCAAGAAAGATGCAAACAAAGGAAGAATCCTTGTAGTAATTACGGGATTGAGTGAGTTCATTTGCAATGATTATAACACTAAAACAATATGTTTTACAATTCACAAGATCCGCAGTACACGGCGCCCGTTCTCGAGGTGATCGAGATTGACTGCGCTGCCTCGGTGCTGACCGGCTCCGAGACTACTGCCACCCGCGAGAACTATATTGCAATTAGTTTATTAGACTGAGTATGAAAACTGCACCACACGCACAAAAACCTTACGCTGCTCCCAGGGCTCTCACCATGAGTGTCGGTCTGGAGCGTGTCATAGCGACTTCGGTATTGGTAATGAATGAATTGTTCGACCTTTCCACACATGAAGATTATACTACGTTTGATTTGTTCGAATAAACAGTTCTTATTATGAGAAAACTAGTAATATTTGCATCGCTTGCGCTGGCGTTCGTATCCGTCGCCTGCGAAAAAGAAAACAACAAGGAGCAACCTGCTCCGATCGATCCCAACACTGTCGTATTCACCGCCAGTCTTCCCACCAAGACCACGATCGACGCTAACGACCAGGTGGTATCCTGGGCGTCCGGAGACGAAGTCAAGTTCGTCTGGCCCGGCGGCTCCACGACGGCTGCTGCATCTTCTTCCGGATCCAGCACCACGTTCACCGTGGAGGTCGCGGAAGGAATCACCGAACTCTATGCCGTATATCCTGCCTCTGCGGGCGGTTCTTACGACGAAGGTAACGTGAATGTCAATTTCAATGGATCTCGCACGGACGGATCCTTCGCCGCCAACGACATCTGCGTGGCAAAGGCCGTCAAGACCGGCGACACCTGGAGCACAACGCTGGCATTCAAGAATGTGGCCTGCCTGCTTAAGGTTGGCGTGACCGATAGCGAAGTTACCAAGATTCAGGTAATGGGAGGCAAAGACACAGGTACTGCTCAAGCCATATCCGGATTACTTCCAGTAAACATCAACGGCAGCGGAGTCCTTACTACCGGGACTGCGACCGACACGGGTGTTACGGTCAGCATGACCGTTTCCGGCACAGGCAACTATTACATCCCGGTTCTTCCCGGCGTCACTCTCATCGATGGATTCCGTGTCGGTCTCTTTAAGGGGGATAACCAGGGCACACCGTTCTTCTACAACGGCAGCTATACTACGGCTTCCGGTACTATTATAAAGTTGTCCGATATTGAATCTCATGCAGGACAGTTCTATGTGACTCCATCCGGAGCAGGTTCCAAGGCTGGTCAGAGCTGGACCAATGCCATGGGAACCGCCGAGTTCAAGGCCTTTGTCACTAACCAGGACAACCACTTCCTCCTGAAAGGTGCCACCTTCCATTTCTCGGCCGACGAGTTCTCCTTCGGCGACGATTACCTTGTGCTGAATTATCCTGATCACGGCAATGTCGCTTTTACGCTGGAAGGAACCGTAACTCCTACGGACACCACGACATTCCTTGGAAGGACTGCACTCGAAGGCACTACCGCCGGTGTACTGTGGCCGCAGGCAAATTCTTACCTTACCGTCAAGAATGTCAAGTTCACGGGCACCAATGGCGCATCCAATGCTTCCGCCATCCGTATCAATAATGGCGCAGTGGAAGTGAATCTGGATCATTGTTATTTCAGGGACAACAGCACTAAAGGCAACGGTGGGGCGATTTCCCTGTTCAACTCTGCCACTTTGAACATTACGAACTGCTCGTTCTCCAACGGCACCTGTGCCGGCGGAATTGTACACGTCAACAATGGCAGTGCGGTTGTAAACATCTCTGACAGTGAAGCCAAGTTTTTCACCAAAAATGCCATTTATGCCCAGAATTGCGCATCACTGACTGCGACTAGGGTAACGTTCAGGGATAATAACGACGCCGGTGAATACGGTGCCGCTGCTTATGTTACTGGAAGCGGAACCGTTACTTTCAACGATTGCGACTTTATCCGGAATCACTCCACAGTTCAGGGCGGAGCCATCTGCGTCAACGGCACCAGCGTCACCACCACTTTCATAGACTGCGATTTCATTGGTAACTCGTGTGATGCGAAAGGCGGCGCTGTAATGATTGAAAGCGGCAATGCCAATACCACGTTCACAGGCGGTAAGTTCCAGGGCAACCACGCCGATGGCGCCCATAATACAAATGCTGCCGGAGCAGCTATTTATGCGACAGGCTCCGGTGTGAAGATCAGCTGTACGAATGTTCTGTTCAAAGAGAATTACAATTACATCGGGACAAACACCTATTCCGGCGGTATTCTCCGTATCCAGCAGGAAGGCGGAGAAGGTTACTTCAACGGCTGCGTGTTCGACGGCAACTGGACAAACCGCGAGAACCAAAATAACAGCCCTTGCGCTGCCATCGTCAATTGCCGCGTAGGCGATGTCAAGTATTACTTCAATGCCTGCGAATTCAAGGAGAACACCTCAGGAGTAAGCAACGATGCTGGCAGATATGGCGGTTTGAGGGGAACGGTCTTCGCCACTTTGGCTGGATGCACCTTTGCCTTCAACAACTGCTCTTTCCACGATAACTACGGCGGACGAAATTCCGACGATATTTCATGGATCGGCATGGATAATGCAAGCAGCACCCTGATTCTTGCAAATACTACGATAGCAGGCGACAACTACCGCGCTCCCGAAACCGGAGCAGGAAGAAAGAACAACTGGGGCGTCATCAAGTTCCAGAATACGGGTAATTATTACTTCCTCAACAGCATTATTTGCTCACTTGATCCGGTAGGAAACAGCTTCTGGGTTAACGGAGACATTATGGTTGATGGGACAACTAAGATATCTGCTGGAGGACCGAAACTCCCCGTCTATTGCTGGTATAGCAAGATTTCCAAAGAAGGCGACGACAGGACGGCCTGGACAGAGGACGCCGGTTCCGGTCACGACTACTACGCCACCTCCGCCAGCTTCGGCAGCTGGACTGCCCCCTACATCTGGAATGGAACTCTCACAGGCACCAACAGCAGCATGTTGGCTGCCACGGCGGATGTCAACACCGAAATCCAGAACGCTGACGCAGACTTCTATGCCTGGCTTAACAGCATCGGAGCCCTCGGCAAGGACATCAACGGCAACAACCGCGGCGCCACCTCATGGCCCGGTTGCTACCAGAACTAAAACCGCTTACCCATAATAATAAATCCCGGCTCGTCCTGAGCCGGGATTTATTTTTGTAGCTTTCAAACTGATTACTTGGAAGTGTAGTGGGCTTTGAGTGCGGCAATATCGCTCTCGCTCAGCACGTCGGAAGTCATTATGAACTCGTCCATCTGGGCAGGGAGCTTGTATGCCAGCGCACCGGTGCCGTCCTGGCCGATATTGAGCGACAGGGAGTCGAACGAAGTGCTTGCGAGCGAAGCAGGAATCTCGGCATCTTCTCCTTCGAACTCGAAGTCGTAGTAGATCCTTACTTTGCGATTCTCGCGGTCGACGGTCAAGATGACGTGCATCCAGCCTTCGTCGTAGTTGTTCGGGAGATAACGCACGTAATCCATCCTGTTATTGCCGCCGTCGCCGACGTTGAACTTGATGTCCTTGGTCCCTCTGTACGACAGGATGAATCCTTTGTAAACACCCTCTTCCCAATCCTTGTTGGAAATCAGTCCAGGATCAGCCTTGTCAGGAGTTACCACGGAACCCTTGAGCCAGAAGGCCACGGAGAAGGAACCTGTGCCGACCTTAACGTCTTTCAGAGTTACGTAGCCATTGTTCAGCGCCACGCCTTTTCCGAAGTATGCATCGTTGTACTGGAGTGTTCCCGACTTCGTGGTCTGCACCTTGCCGAAAGCATCGTCGATGTTTCCGTCGAAGGGGAGGTAGGCGATTACATTATGCCCTGCAAGAAGGCTCTGCATGCTGCTGACGGCAGGGGTAGGTACGGTCTGATGCTGGCGATATTCGGTGCCTGGCACATCCATTTCCTTTCGTTCGCTGACCGAAGTGACGTCCTTGAATACTCCGGCGGGCACGTGGCCGGTCCAGGTTTCGGGGCATTCGAGCCCGAGAGCGTAGGCGGCAATCGCCGCGATATCGCGGGCCTCGGCATCTATGATGGTGCCGTCCGCGACGGTCTTACCTGTTATCCCTAGGAATACATATCTTTCGGCGTCAGTATTTCCGCCATGATCCTTCTCGATCCCGCCGTGGTCGGCAGTCACTATGAACAGGGTGTCGTCGGATAACCCCTTAAGCACCAGCTGGTCGTAGATCCAACCTATATATGTATCCAAGATGCTGATAGCCTGAAGATGATTCTCGGTGCCGTATCCATATTTGTGACCCGCACCGTCGGCCGAGTCGAACTGGACGAATACCAGCGCCGGGGCGTTGCCTGCCAGGTAATTGACTACTTTCCTGGCCACTTCCGGATCCTGGCCTGCATCTTCTTTGGTGACGCCGATGTTATCCTCCACTATCCCGTTGTTGATTGCGTACCAGTTGACGAAGGATGCCAGTTTGGCATCGGGCATCGCCTCGTGGATTACGCGGAAGATGGAAGGATACGGGCTGTTCCCGGGATATGAGTATTCCCGGTTCTCGGCAATGGTGTTGTTGAGTCCGTGGAATTCCGGAAGGACTCCGTGGAGCATCGACCCCCAGCATTGGGCGCTGATGGTAGGGAAAGACGTCTTGGACCTGTAGGTCGTAGCCTGGTCCTTGAATATCTCGTCGCACCTGGGAGTATCGGTTTTCTGGAAGAAAGCGCCGCCGCCGTCCACGCCTACGATGACTACGTGTTTGTAGGCCCCCTTCGAAACGACTGCGGCAGGGGGTTCGGGTTTCGGTTTCTGGTCCTTACCCTTGTTGTCGGCATTCTCCATGGAGTTACAAGACACGAGAATGCAAAGCAGTGAAACAAATAGCAAACTGTAAGAACGGTTCATAGAAGGAAGATTTTAATGTTATTTAACGTCCAAAGGTAGGGGGAAAGGTGGAAAACAATTCTATGAATTATGTAATATCCTGCAAGAATTAGTGCAAATATAGGAAGAATGCTTACAAAATAAGATGCGGGAATTGCCGATTTTTGCATTAACGGATGCTTTTCTTTATTTTTACCCGTCAAAGATGCCGAAAAGAATCTTCATACTTCTGTCCGTCCTGGTTCTGCTCCTGCCGTACGCGCGGGGAGCGGAGCCGCAGGAATGGCAGATATCGCAACTGGACATGCATTCCGGGCTGAGCGACAACTGCATAAACGACGTGCTCGTGGATTCCAAGGGCTTCCTCTGGGTGGGCACCAATGCGGGACTGGACTTTTGTGACGGATACAATATACTCGGCGTAGCATTTCCCGAAGCGGCGAACAATCTGCAGCCCGTGGTATTCTCGCTCGCCGAAGACCAGTCCGGGACTATCTGGGCCGGGACTTCCGAAGGATTGTACAAGACCGACGGCAACCGTCTCGGAATGCTGTACTTCGACTGCAGCGAAGTCGACGGGGAGCCTCTCCGCCAGATGTGCTGCAGCAAGAAAGGCTTCCTTTGGATTGCACCCAGGGGCGCCCCCCTGGTGAGGGTCAATACTGCGGACGGAAGTGTCTCCACCATTCCAATCGTGGGAAGGGCCGTCTGCAGCGGACCGCAAGGGGCGATTTATATCGTTTCCGGCGATGGCCGCATATTGGTATCTTCCGACGGGGCATCAGACCCTGAGTGCATCTTCGCGGGTCATGACCAGTCTCCCAGATTCTCCCGCATTGCTTTTACGGGGCGTTATCTTTTGCTTTCAGTTGATAATGGCGACGTTTATGCCTTCGACCTGGAATGCAGAGAACTTATACCCCTTCCCTTCATAGAGAGAAGCAGGGACGCTGTCGTGCATCATCCGGGCGAAATATGGGTTTCCGCCCGCGATGGAATCCACGTACTGGACAGCAACCTGACACAGACACAGGTAATACGTCCCTTCCACGACAACTACACCCGTTGCATGTCGGAAGATGGCCATGGCGGCATCTGGGCAGGTACCCTTTTCGAAGGCCTGGCACATATCACTCCTAACCGGCTGGGCTTCGTGCACTACAGCGACGAGTTCGCCGGCGGGCGCTTCAAGGCCCGCGACTTCGTGGAAACGCCGGACGGATGCATCTGGATTGGCAGCGACACCAAAGGACTCCTTTGCCTCGACCCTGACGCCGAAGGTGGCAGTGCATCCAGAACATATTTCCCCGGCTGCAATGTTACCGGCCTGTTCGCGGAAGGCAGTAAACTATGGGTCGGGACCATCGACGATTCCATCCCCGTCACCCTCCTGGACACGGAAAGCGGGCAGATGACGGCATACCCCGAGGCCGGCAAATCGGCCTACGCATTCTGCCGGGATGCCGACGGAAATCTCTGGATAGGCGCCAAAGATGGTTTCATAGTAGGCCGTGAAAGCCCGTCGGGGGAATTCAGCCGCGAGATGTCCATACCCTGCGAGCAGGTGGCCCGCATCATCTGCACTGCGAGAGGCGAAGTCTGGGTGGCCAGCATCGGCGGCAAGGTCTTCCGCTACAAGGAAAGGTCGCTGTCCACTTACAGGATACCGATTTCCAATATCCTTACCGATATAGCCGAGTATGATGACGGCCGCATTTTTGCCTCCTCCGAAGGCGGCGGCCTCTGGGAATATCTTCCTTCTCGAGATGCTTTCCTCCCCGGGGACATGGACGGGAAGCGACTGCTCAAGATAGCCCGTGAAGACGGAGGGAAACTGCTGTGGATTACCGGTGCCCACGGCATCCACATAATGAACCCCGACGATGACAGGGAACTCCCCATCATCTCTTTGGGCGTCCTCGGGATCGACAGTTTCAATTACTCGTCCAATTTCATCTCTTCGGACGGAACTCTCTATGCCGGTACTTCCGATGGATTCATTTCCTTCTCGGCAAGGAAGATGAGGGAAGCTGCACCGGCCGTCGAGGCTCCGGTAATCTCGTCTTTCCATATCCTTTCTTCTTCGGGAAAAGAGGATGTGGACCGGTTCATACTCCCCGACGCCCTGAATCTTGGCAGCAGTAACCGTTCTTTCGAACTGAACGTATCGTCGCTGGATTACGACCGATTTCCCAGCAAGGAACTTTTTTGGAAAATCGACGGCTACAATGAATGGACGCCCATCAAGGACGGGATAATCACCGTGTACGACATCCCATCCGGGAAATGGGAACTCAAGGTTAAGGCCTTGTCCCTTTCCGGGAACGAGAGCCCTGAGGCTGCCATAGGCCTGAGGGTGCTGCCCCCACCTCTTCTCAGCCCGCTGGCCTTCCTGGTGTATCTCATACTCTTCCTGACTATCATCGTGGGAATAGCGATGCTGTCTGACCGTCATGCCAAGGCGAAGGCGGCCAGGGCGCACGAGCGCGAGTTGCTCCAATCCAAGATGAATTTCCTTTCCTCGATAGCTCATGAAATCAGGACCCCTCTTTCTCTGGTGCAGATTCCAATCGAGGCTCTGATCCGAAAGTTCACCAGCTCGGCCGACGCTTCGGTGCAGGAGAATCTGGACATAATGAGACGGAACTCCCTCAAACTCACGGTCCTCATCAACGAGCTGCTGGACTTCCGCAAGCTCACCGACTCCACTTTCCAGATCCATCCGGAATACCTCGACATAAGAAGCATACTGAAAGATGCCCACCGGCGTTTCCTGCCTACCTTCCTCCAGGAAGGGAAGTCGCTGTCGCTGAGTGTCCCGGACGCAGCGGTTTTCTGCGAGACCGACGTACGCTCGATAGGCCGTATCTTCGATAACCTGCTTTCCAATGCACTGAAATACTCCGCCCATCACACTTCGATAGTGCTCACCGTGAAGGGACATGATGCGGTGGTGAGCGTGGAGAACGACGGCACGGTGCTGCCGGAGAATGTCCGCGAGCTAATCTTCAAGCCCTTCTACCGCTATGAAGACGATTCCTCCGCCAATGTGGACGGAACCGGCCTCGGGCTTTCCACCAGCCGGCAGTTCGCTTCCCTCATAGGCGGCTCTCTTGCAATGGACGACGATACCAAGGTCAACCGCTTCATCTTTACCATACCGGTCCGTCCGGAAGATGAGTCCGCGGCTTCGCTGCCCATGGTCGAGGCCAAGGATAAATCCGTGATGGTGGTCGAGGACGATAAGGACATGGCCCACGTGATTGGCGAAATCCTGAGCGATTCCTATAATATTATCTATGCTTCCAACGGCCGCCAGGCCCTCGAGAAGATAGAGTCCGGTGCGTCTCCCACGCTGGTGGTGTCGGATGTGATAATGCCGGAAACGGACGGAATAGTGCTCACCAAAACACTCAAGGGCAATCTTGCGACCAGCCATATCCCTGTGATACTGCTGTCGGCCGAAGTGCCGGACGTGTTCATGCAGGAAAGTCTGGAAGGAGGTGCCGATGCCTATCTGGAGAAGCCGTTCTCCCCGAAGAAACTCCGTAGCATGGTGGACAACCTCATAGAGAACCGCCGCCGTGTGTACGAGTTCTTCATCTCTTCGCTTCCTTCCGGAGGGGAATTGCCCAGCGGACGTATATCTGCCATGGAGCAGAAGTTCCTGCGCAGCATCCAGGAATATGTGATAGCCAACCTTCACAAGGTGATAACCCTGGACGACCTGGCCGAAGTGGTGTGCCTGTCACCATCTTCCCTGTATAAGAAGATGAAAGAGTATGCCGACATCTCTCCTATGGAATATGTGATGAAGATGCGCTTGCACAAGGCAGTGGAGTTGCTGAAGGATGATTCCGTTTCGGTGCAGGAGGTCGCCTCGGCCGTCGGTTTCAACACGCACTCATTCTTCTCGGAGTGTTTCAAGCGCGAATTCGGCATGACTCCCCGCCAGTGGCGCCTGCGCAACGTGGCCAGGCATAATAATGCGAAATAGTATGTGCAACCGTATATTCATATTGCTGCTGCTGGCGATGTTGCCGCAAGTGTGCTCGTGTCAGTCAAAAACCGATGAACTGTTGGTGGGGTCCTTCAACGTGAGGTTCCTCGACGACAACCGCCCGGACTATGATTTTAAATTCGGCGGGCAGCCCTGGCCGGTAAGGCGTCCGGCAGTCAAAGCGTTCTTCGAGAAGAACCCGATAGACATTATGGGCCTGCAGGAAGTCAGGAGGGCGCAGGCCGCCGATCTGGAAGAGGACCTCGGAGATGAATGGTTCATCTATTGCCCCGGGCGTTACAGCGGAGGCAAGATGGTGCGTACTTCCGACGAGGCTGTAGGTCTGATGTATCGCAAGTCCCGCTTCAACCTGCTGGGCTATGGCCGTTTCTGGCTCAGTGATTCTACCGAAGTGGCCGGCTCCAAGCGACTCGGGCAGAGCAGCCCCATCGTTACGTCGTGGGTGCATCTCGAAGAGAAGGCCCGTCCCGGCAAGGATCTGTGGTTCTTCTCCGCACATATAAGCTGGTCGGTAGCAGCAAATCCCGAACTTCCCGACCAGGAAGTGGAGACGCTTCTTTCCGAGATGGAACGTCTGACCGGAATATCCAGGACGGAGTTCAGGAGTTGCGCGACGCCGGTTTTCCTTGTGGGCGACCTTAACAATACCGCCGAAGAATCCTCGATACGTACTCTCGGCAGCTTCTTCAACGATGCCCGGACATCCAGTCCCGTGTCGGAATCCACCGGCAAACAAACCTTCAACTGCTACGGGAACGAGGGAAAGGCAGCCATAATCGATTATATCTTCTTCGGCACCGGCAAAGCGGAGGAATACATCGTAGATGATTCCAAAAGCTATGATCCGGAGGTGAAGTTCATCTCGGACCACTACCCGCTGCTGTTCCGTCTGTCGTATTAGCCGCAAAATATAGAATCGTTGTAATTCTCGGAAGTATCGGCGTAACCGCTTAGGTCGATTCGGTTTACTTTTGCAGAAGTAAGAATCCGTACCCGACATGCGTTACGCCATGAAAAAAGAATACATTGAACCCCGCACCGAAGCGGTGTCCATCCATAATGCTGCGCAGCCTCTTTGCGCCAGTATCAACTCCTTGTCCCCCCTCGAAGAGAAGAACGATCTGGGGGGATTTGACTGGAACTATAAATAATTGCCGACATGAAGAAGATTCATTTTCTCGCTTCAGTCATCCTGACCCTGCTCTTCTCTTGTACCAACGAGGAGATGGTTCAGGATGCTCCCCAGACAATTTCGTTCGAGGCTCAGATTGAAGGGACCAAGACCCAGCTGGGCGAAAAGGTGGGTAATTCATATCCCAACTACTGGTCTGCAGGGGATGCTATCTCGGTAAATGGCATCACTTCGCAGGCATTGGCCGCCGATTCTCCGTATGTTGGCACTGCAAAGGCCACATTCTCTGTTACCGGGGCGCTCTCCGCTCCGTATTACTTCGCATATCCGGCTTCGGCCGTTGCGAATTACAACGGTAGCAGTGCCAGGATCCGCATCCCGAACACCCAGATCATGTCTTCCACGACTTATGACGCGTCTGCTTTCGTAATGGTGGGAAGGGGTAGCTCCAGCCTCCTTAGCTTCAATGCGGTGATGAGCGTGATAAAGCTTACCGTTCCCGGAGTATCCGCCGCGAAGATATCCTCCGTGATGTTCGAAAGCCTCGGCAGCGAAAAGGTGAGCGGTGAATTCAATACGGATTTCAACGGTATTTCGGCCACATCGAACTCCGTACGCATGGTGAACGTATATGCTCCCGGCGACGGCCTCGCTTTCGGCGGCACCATGTACATCCTCGTGCCTGCGCAGACCTATGCCTCCGGAATCCGTTTTACAGTCCGTGCTACGGATGGTACTCAGATGACCTTCTCCACTTCGAATTCATTCGCAGCCCTGCCCGGAGCGGTTTATCCGCTTACGACCAGAAGCTATACCCCCGACCCCACGGAAATTCCCGAGGGGATGATGGTGATGTCGTCAAACGTACGCTTCGCTTCGGCGCGAGATAAATCCAATAATCCCGACACCGGAGAGCGCGATTGGAACTACCGTAAGGTCGGATATTACTCGATGGTCAACTGGTATCGCCCGGCAATCCTGTGCTTGCAGGAAGCCGAGAAGGAACAAGTGGCCGATATCAAGAACAATTGCACCGGCTACGGCTACTACGGCGAGAGCATCAAACTAGGGTCCGATATCCTAAGAGAAAGCGGTCTATGGGATTTGTACGGGAACAGGAACCGGGGCGAGTCCTCCACCATTTTCTACAGGACTGACCTGATTTCCCTCGGCAGCCACGGCACCATATGGCATTCCGATACCCCCAACAGTGCCGGCAGCTATTTCTCCGAGATGAAAGATGGCCAACCCCAGGCATCTACCTGGGCCATCATGACTTACAAACCCACGAATACCAGTTTCTTCCTGATAAACGTCCATCTGAGCCTTTACGACTCACGCCCCAAGGAAATATCCCTGATCCTGAATACGGTCGCCAGCAAAAATACCGGCAATCTTCCCGTGATACTCACGGGCGACTGGAACCTGGTGGATGGAGACTCGTGGCTGAATCCCGTCGAGGACGCATACAAGAATGCGCGCCATTACGCACAGAAGACAGATTGGTATGGGACCTACCATTGGTGGGGGACGGAAAGCAAAATGATCGATCATATCTATTACGGAGGAATAGGTAACTGCTTCCTCTTCCATACCGACAACATCCAG
>Ga0310696_10008792_pt1 | contig 11745 bp, 8 predicted proteins | sample AusTroGonzalo_MG_4_FD_203885 | JGI IMG/M metagenome (GOLD analysis project Ga0310696, IMG submission 203885) | Bovine rumen microbial communities from tropical cattle in Woodstock, Queensland, Australia - Gonzalo_02 (v2) (version 2) | ecosystem: Host-associated > Mammals > Digestive system >...
GCTGTAGCCGTCTGTACCAATGGCAATATTGAAAGCATTGATGGCACTGGTTGCTTCATCCTGATAGCAAACGCTGGCAGAGTAATCCATCTTGACCTCATAGGAATATGATGTCTTATAAGTTACATGTTCATTGTCACATGAGTTTAATACCGTAATTGTAAGTGCGCAGAAGATAACCGCTTCAAGTAATGTAAGTTTTTTCATATTGTTGTTTTTCTGTTTTTAAAGGGTAATGGTGCGGGAACCGTCGCTGTTCTCGTTTATGGTCACCTTCTTGGCATCAAGGGGGAGCAGTTCCTCAACCAACTCGGGCCACTCGATGAAACAGAGGGCTCCGCTGTAGAAATAGTCCTCATAACCCAGGTCATAGACCTCCTCAAGCTTCTTGATGCGGTAGAAATCAAAATGGTAGATAAGCTCGGCCGTGGTCTCTGAGCGGTACTCGTTGATGATGGCAAAGGTGGGTGAGTTTACCTCATCCTCCACGCCCAGCAGCTTGCACAGCGCCTTGATGAATGTGGTCTTGCCGGCTCCCATCTTGCCGTAGAATGCAAATACGGTGTCATCGCCCATAAGGCCGATGAACTCACGGGCTGCGTCTTCAATATGGTCCAGATCCTTGATTGTAATGGTGCTCATTTCTTTTTGGGGTTAAGGGTTATGAAGGGTATGATCATCTCCTCAAGTGATATGCCTCCGTGCTGGAAGGTCTCCTTGTAGAATGATGCGTAGTTATTGAAATTGTTCTGATATACAAAATAGTCAGCCTCTGTACAGAATATGTATGAGGTGCTCACATTAGGTGAGGGCAGGTGGGCCTTGAGCGGTTCCGTTATCTCATACACATCCTTGGGATTGAACCCCAGGTTCTTGCCCAGCTTGTAGCGCAGGTTGGTGTTGGTGTTACGGTCTGCGGCAATCTTTACGGCATGGTTTACCAGTATGCTGCCGTGGTCAGTGGTTATCATCACCTTGCGTCCTGTGGCTGCCATGGAGCGGAACAGGTCACGTACTGACGAGTGGCGGAACCATGAGAGTATAAGGCTGCGGTAGGCGGCCTCGTCACTGGCCAGCTCACGCATCATACGTGAGTCTGTCTTGGCATGTGACAGTATGTCAATGAAGTTCACCACCACCACGTTAAGGTCATTCTGGAGCAGGTTGTTGAACTGGCTCATGAGCTTATCGGCCGCGGCGGAGTCATTCACCTTGTTGTATGAGAATGTGTTCTTGCGGCGGTAGCGGTCCAGTTGTGTCTGTATGAGCGGGGCCTCATTCAGGTTCTTGCCCTCCTCGGAATCCTCATCAACCCAAAGGTCGGGGAACATGCTGCTTATCTGGTTGGGCATGAGACCGGAGAATATGGCGTTGCGTGAGTACTGGGTGGCGGTAGGCAGTATGCTGTAGTAGAGCTGCTCATCAAAGGTGAATAGCTCGGCCAGCTCCTGGCTCAGTATGCGCCACTGGTCATAGCGGAAATTATCCATCACTATGAGGAACAGCTTATCACCGGCATCCAGTGCCGGGAACAGGTATTTCTTGAAGAGGTCCGGGCTCATGACCGGACTCTTGTCACGGTTGGCCATCCACTCCATGTAGTTACGCTTAATGAACTTGGCAAACGCGGCGTTGGCCTCAGATTTCTGCATCTTGAGCATGTCATGCATGGAGCTGTCGGCCTCCTTGAGCTCCAGCTCCCAGTAAACCAGCTGACGGTATACCTCTATCCAGTCATCGGCGGTGAGTGAATCATTGATCTTCATGCTCAGGCGGCCAAAGTTCTGCTGGTAGCTGCGGTCTGTCTCGGCGGTTACTATATCGCGTTTGTGTATGTTCTTCTTGAGTGACAGCAGTATCTGGTTGGGATGGACGGGCTTGATAAGGTAATCGGCAATCTTGGAGCCGATGGCCTGGTCCATGATGTTCTCCTCCTCACTCTTGGTGACCATCACCACCGGTATGTTGGGGTCAATCTCCTTGATATGCTGCAGGGTCTCCAGACCGCTCATACCCACCATATGTTCATCAAGGAGCACCAGGTCATACTGGCGGGCGCGGCACATGTCAAGGGCGTCGTGACCGTTGGTCACGGTGTCAACCTCATAGCCCTTGTTCTCAAGGAACATGATATGAGCCCTGAGCAGGTCTATCTCATCATCGACCCAAAGCAGTGTACCGTTCTTATTCTCCATCTTCTATATACTCTTCAAACAGGGTGTATCCGTCTATGTCAAACTCAGGTATGTTTAGGAAATGCTCCTCATAGAACTCCTGATACTCGTTGAAACTGTAGTGCTTGAGCAGCAGCTCCAGGTTGTGGCGGGTTATCACCACGGCTTTTATACCGCTCAGCTTGCCTGCCATCTCTGCATCATCATACAGGTTACGGCAGTAGACGAACGCCTCGTCAAAGTTAAGAAAATCTCCAACTATCATCATGCCAATACCCTGATCAGTTTCAAAAGTGATGTCAAAGTTGCGCATCATGTAGTTGGTAAAGTTGTATCGGGCCACCTCAAAGAGCAGCTGGTTGCGGTCCAGCTCACCGTCGGGATATGCCAGCAGGAATATGAAGGGCTCATAGCGGTCATCACTGAACTGTGGCATGACGCTGTCGGCAACCTGCTCGCCGGCAGTGCCGTTGCGGCGGTCCCAGATGGATCCGAATGATGTGGACTGCAGTATCCTGCCGTTCTGTATGCCCTGTGCTATAAGACCTGCCAGCTGGCTTATCTCATTCTCCGGGTACTTGGATACAATCTCCTTGAGCTTTTCAAGGAACAGGTTGGTATCTCCGTCCTGCAAGTCAAGTGCCGCATCCAGGAACATGAATTTGGCCCGATGCAGCCCCTTGGGATACTTGGTGGCCGATATCTCACAGTTCTGCCTTACGGTTGCAAGGTCTCCATCACGGAATGCCGCATAGGTGCAGGCATAGATGGAGTCCTCACGATGCTTGCCGTAGCGGGCGTTGTCTATATAGTCGGGGTCACAGACCATGACGGTATAGTCACTCTCGGGATAGAGGCGTTGCATGCGGGCGCGGCAGCTGTCGGCATCGGCCTCATGCCCCCACAGGGAGTACATGAGATAGAGGTTGTACATGGCTACGTCGGCCTCAAGGGACTCCGGGTAGTCTGACGTGATGCGCAGGAATGAGGACTCGGCATCCGGATACTCTGACAGGCGGTCCTTATAAATGATACCCTGTTCCAGCAGAGCCTCTGATATGAGCTGGTCAGACTGCTGCTTGGCCTCTAAAGAGAACGGTATCTGCTGCAGATAGTATTCGCGTTTGTGCGGGTCTGTCTCTGTTTGGCGGCTGATAGAGTCCACCTGGGCAGTGAGCAGGGTGTCTGATGACTGCTCATCAGGGCTGTCGGCAGCGGCAGTCTCAAAGTCGGCCGGTGCCAGCGTGCTCTTGTTCTGGCGGCGCCAGTTATCCTCAAGCTTACGGTTGCCCCACTGCTTGCGGAACTCCTTGCTGCCACGGTCCACGACGGTCTTGTTGTAGAAATACCAGTCTCCTGATCCGCTCTCTTCATCGGCGGCCTTTATAGACATGGCATCGGTCTCACCCCTGCGGGCCTCCTCACGGGCCTCTCTCTTAAGACGTTCCTCCTCAAGGCGCTCCTGCTCAATGAGATCCTCAATAACCTTGTCCAGGATGGTGTTGAGCCTATCCTCGGGCAGGGTGGAGAGCCATTGCAGGCTGTCCTGCATCTTTATGGTGCCGTTGCAGCGTACCAGGTCCTCCAGAACCTCGGAACGCAGTTTAACCGTGGGGTACTCCTTGTGGTCCTGACCTATCATACCTACAGCCTGCGAGTAGCATCGGGAGGCGTTGGGGTAATCTGTCATCTCCCAGTAGAGGTTGGCCATGGTAAGCAGCAGTATGCCTTTCTCGGCCGATGCCTTCTCGCTCTTGTCCACACCCTGGTTGTAGAGACTGAGTGCTGTCAGGGTGTCACCGCGCATGAGGTGTATGTTACCCATGGCGTAGTATATCTGGTCCAGGCTCTCCTTGTTGGCCGGGTCACGTTCCATACGCTTGAGCTTGCGCATTATCTTGCTCATGCTGCTGTTATGGGCCATGGTCTCAGTCTGCTGTATGCGTGCATGGAACTCTATCTCATGGGGTGGGCTCATGCGTATCACCTTGCCGAACATGCGGTAGGCGTCATCATTGCGGTCCATGGCCTTGTAGAGCTGTGCCAGCAGATACCTCTCACGTATACGCTGGTATTTGCTTATACCCTTGCGGTCAATACACTCCTCAAGTAACAGTATACCCTCATCATAACGCTCCTGCTGCAGCAGATGTGATGCCATCCTTGCCTGATAATCCATGTGGCGTGCATTGCCCATCTTTGTCCTGCCGGAGCGTTGGAACAGTTCATCGGATTCATAGTTCCAACCCATGAGTGAGTAGCACTGGGCCATCTTGTACTGGGCCTCGGCCACTATCTCAGGGTCATCAGAGTAGAGCTTGCTTATGTAAGAGTAGGTGCTGGCGGCCTCGATGAAATCACCTTTCTGGCGCTGTGCATCGGCCATGAGGAACCATGCGTGCCACAGATAGGGGTTGTACTCGTTGCGGTTCTGGAACGCCTTCTCTGACTCTGTAGGGGTGCCCTTCTTTTTCTTGGGCTTGGCGGTTATGGAGTGCAGCTTAATGGCTTTCTGTGCCTTCTCTATGGCGTAGTCGTAGTCACCTTTGCCTACGCTGCGTACCTTCTCATCATTTATGGGATCCATGTCCAGGATCTCAAGCAGGTTGTCCTTCTTGGCTTTTTCCTGCGCCTCATATCCCTTCTTGTATGATTCGTTGCCGTTAAAATAGACGTTGTATTTGGTTACCAGCGCCTGGTATGAGCGGGATACCGTGGTGTTATGGGACGTGGAACAACCTGCCGCCATTGCAATGAGCAGCATCATCAAGGCGTAATAGGCTGTCCGTCTTAATCTCATTATGTCAGTTTATCTCATTCATCATGGAGTAGCACTCCTCTTTCAGCTCATCGGGCAGTTCAATCTCCCTTGCCTGGAGACATTCCATCCACTCCCTTACCTCGTCCTGCTGCATGGTGTACATGACATAGCGGAACTCCTCAACCTCCTGGTCGCTGTAGCTGTCGGCGCTGCGTCCGCGGAATCGGTCCAGATCCTCATCATCAAAATACTGTGCGTTGCGCAGACGGGCCTCTACCAGTTTCTGTTTCTCACATACGGCATGTTTGCCGCAGCACTCACCGCTGGGTACGGGCTCCGGCTGAGCCTGCAGGTCAGTTTCTGTCTCAATCTTGCGTATCTTGTTCCACCTGTCCAGATAGTACAGTACAAACATGAGCACAAGCACTGCCCCGCAAATAACATATACAGTATTATTGTTCATAACGTAGAAATCGCGATTAAAGTGCGAATTTACAAAACAAAATGGTGCGGATTTTATTCCTTATAGTATTTTAAACCTCTTTGGATGTAGAGTCCTTTGTTGTTTGAATCACCGTCAGTTCCGTTAATGTTGTATACGGGATACTGCTCTTGCTCACCCGCAGAGATATCATCTGCGCCGTCTGTTATATCAAAGTATTGATCCATCTCACGGAAACGGTTCTCATACCATTGCTCTATGAGGCTGATCTCAGTTTCCAGGTCATCCACCAGCATGGGCTTGTCTGACTGCTGGGCATAATGGTCGGTCATACGCTTCCAGGCTCCGCTCTGGATAAACAGGTCACGGTATGCCTCCAGCTTGGCCTTGACAGACTCTACAGAGAAGGCACCCGTACGTCCCTCAATCCAGCGGCTTTTCAATATGGCCTTGTACTGGTTGTCATTCTGGACCACAGACAGCGGGTAGAAAGCGTTCTTGGCTACATCCTTGACTGCCCAGTCTGAGTAGTTGCCGCCATAGTTGTCACCGCGGTAATTGCCGCCCAGGCTGGTATCCAGGTCCCAGGGGGTGAGTACGAAACGGCGGCGGTTGGCGTCATCAGGGTCAGCTGCGTCTATATTCTTGTTGATGTTACGGATGGAGAGGTAATGGTTCTTGTTGCCCATATTGTCCTCTATGGCCAGAGCCATTGTATGAATCTGGTAATCCGCCAGGTTCTCAAGATAGAAGTATTTCTTTACGTAATCCGTACTGCGGCCGTTCAGGATGGCATCCTGCAGGGGCTGCCAAATGGCTTCGCTGGCGTAGTCATCGGGATATGTGAGCTCCCAAGCGTTGTGCCACTCAACGGTACATGCGGTATAGTCCGCATTGTAACCGGGCTCGTTCTGGTTCTTAATGTCACTTGTGCCGCTCTTGTAGAGCACGCCGCGTACCTGCATGCTGCCGCTTGACTCCTTAACCTTCTTAAGGTCCAGGAGCTTACGGTTTATGCGGTCACTCAGGCAGTAGATTCCGTAGTAGACATCATTTATGTACATCTCTATAAATCGTCCCTCGGTTCCGTTGCGGCCTCCGAACTCCGTGTCATAGGGCAGGCGTGAGAACTCATTCCATATGTCAAACGCCACACGGTTACGCATGCAGATGCGGTCAATTGCCATGGCGTCAAGTATCCATGACGAGCATGAGCGTATGCCAAGCAGGGTGCTGTCAACCTCTGTCTGATAATCGGCACTGCAAAGTTTCATGTTGAGTGACGGTTTCATCATATACTGCTGTGCGGTGGCGCCGCGGGTCTTGAACCGGGCGGGCAGCTCAACAACTGAGCCGTCGGTATCAGTCAGCTTCATTGTACCGTTTGCATACTCCATGCCCTTGGTGATCATTGCATCCAGATGTATTTCAAGTACGGGCATACTTACCTCCTGGGCCTGTGCATGGGCCGATACCGCTAACAGGAATAAACCTGCAATCCTTTTTAAAATCTTACGCATAATGCTGATAGTGTTTGACAAACATAAGAAAAAAAACAGTGAATCCTGTTCAGTATACCCCTCTTTTTCCTTGCCGGCAGAGTTGTCAAAATGCGGTTGGAGTGAGCGGAATTACAAAAAGACTGAGAAATTCTCAGTATAAAAGAAAAGGTAACTATCTTTTTTACAGATAATTACCTTTTACTCTCAGTCGGGGTGACTGGATTCGAACCAGCGACCACACGCCCCCCAGACGCGTACTCTAAACCGGGCTGAGCTACACCCCGCTGATGTTTTTTGGCCTTGCGGCTTTCAAAACCGGCGCAAAGGTATTCCTTTTTGTGATATTATCCAATAAAAAGGAATATTTTTTTATTTGCCTTTTGCCGGTTTAACCTCTTTTATCTTTGCCTTGACCGGAGATTTCTTCTCCGGGCTGTTGATTATGGCCGGCAGAAGCATGAAATTCTGCAACGGTTTGGCCTCTGTGAACCCCATGGGAACGGTGTGTCCGTCCTCATCATATTCAAATCCCACGTGGTATCGGGCGTAGGGGTTAAGACGTTCTGTAGAGAATACTGTGGTTATGGAGAATGTCTTGCCCGGCTTGATCTTAATCTTCTTGGCTGCCAGGACCTGAACGCTGTGCTCACGTTCTATTATCCTAAGGTATATAGGGCCTACGTAGGTGCTGTCACCCTCATTGGTCACGTTGAACGTTACATATCCCTCATCGCCCACATGGAGACCGCGCAGTCCCAATACAGGGTCACTGCTCATTTTAAGGTTGCGTCCGAACCGCGGAAAACTGATGAACTGAGCCTGGACTGTGATTGCCATCATGGCAACGACACATAATGCAAATAGTTTTCTCATAAGCGCATTCAATTGGATAACAAACCAAAGATAATGTAAAGTTTTGCCTTTGTCAAGTATACCACCGTTTTTAACCTTCGCGGCAAAAATCCAGCATCTCAAGAAAGAGGGCGGTGGTAAGGGTGGCGTGGCAGGGTGTGCCGTCGGCTCCGGGCAGTATGACATCTATGCTCTCCCGGCCGGCAAAACATCTCTGCACAAGGCTGTCATACCAGCGGCAGTCCAGTATCACATAACCAAAACGGTCACGGGTGCTGTACTGGATATCGCGCAGCCGGGTCTGAGGCAGTCCGCAGAGTGCAAATCCCAGATATGACGCGCCGGTAAGACCCCATGCAAGGGCCCCTCCTTGGGGGTACCGCTTACCGTGCTCCGTTGCGGCATCGGCCAATAAGCGGCTCAGTATCTGAGAGAAATCCTCCTGTTTCATCAGGTTGCAAAAATAATATAATTGGAGCATGAATGTGTATAATAATGTAAAACAGATTAAACCATTTTGGCTGCGTGGTGTCATAAAACCACAAATGTGAATTATGAAGAAAGCTATCCTGTTACTGACCATACTCCTGTTTACGGCGCCTCAGCTAGTCCAGGCCCAGGGGAGCAACTCTGGAAAAGAGAAGGAAAAATCCAAATTAACCGGTAAGACCTCCATTACAGCTCGTGTAATAGACGGTTCAACAACTGAGTATATGCCTCAGGTTACGGTTCAGCTCATGCAGCTGCCCGATACCACCTTTATATATGGTACCATTACCGATAATGAAGGATGGGTTACTATAAAGAAGGTGCCCCAGGGAGAGTATATGTTACGTTACTCTTTTATGGGTTACAATACCGTAGACTTTGATTTCAAGGTGCTCAAGGAGGATCGTGACCGCCAGCTTGGCGTGTTCAAGCTCTATGAGAGCAGCATCATGCTCACCGAGGCCGTGATTGAGGAGGCCCTGCCTCCCACACAGGTTGTGGATGATACCCTTATGTATAATGTGAGCGCGTTCCGCGTACCTGAGGGCTCTGTACTTGAGGAGCTTATCAAGCGTCTGCCGGGTGTTGAGGTTGATGAGAACGGCGGTATAACCGTTAACGGCCGTACCGTATCACGTATACTTGTAGACGGTCAGGAGTATTTTGGCAATGACCGCCAGATGGCTACCAAGAACCTGCCTGTAAATATCATACGCCGTATCAAGACATATCAGCGTCAGAGTGACCTGGCCCGTATCACCGGTGTGGATGACGGAGAGGAGGAGACCGTTATGGACCTGGAGATAAAGCCCAACATGCGTAACGGATGGCTCCATAACATTGACGGTGGTATAGGTAAGCCCGTGGGTAACAACGACTACGGTGACTGGATCAAGTATCTCTGGTCGGGCCGATACACACTTAACCGCTTCCAGGCCAACACACAGTTCTCAGTCAATGCAAACACCCAGAACTCAGGTCGTGGCAATGGCGTAAGCTACACAACCCAGATAGGTGTCAATTTCTCCAAGAACATAGGTGAGCAGTTCCCGCGTCGCCGTAATGAGTTCCCGCTGGTAGTAGGAGGTAATATCCGATACAACGGTTCTTCATCACGTTCAGTAAGCGAATCCGAGTCTGAGACATTCGCTACATCACAGCGCCCGTCACAGTTCCGTAACAACGGTTCAAACAGCAACAGCGGCAGCGGTAGCGTGAACGGTGAGTTCCGTATGGAGTGGAGACCCGATACCTCTCTTAATATCATATTCCGTCCCAGTTTCCAGATAAGCCGTAACAACAACAACTCAAACAGCAGGTCTGTCACATTCAACCGTGATCCCTATCTGTTTACCGATATGACCAACATACTGGATGAGTATGAGGATTATGACAGCCTCTGCCTGGACACTATCGGTGTAAACTCACAGCGCAGTTACAACCATAGCGAGACCGGTAACAACCAGTTGAGCGGTGAGTTCCAGTTCAACAAGCGTTTCAATGACCTGGGACGTAACTTTACGGTACGTTTCACATTCAGCAGTACCAAGGGTACCAATGACAGTTACTCATACTCAAACCAGACATACTATCAGAGTCATGACCGTGATACGGTGATGAACCGCTTCAACGTAAGTCCTACTGATAACAGCAACTGGTCTGGACGTGTCATGTGGAGTGAGCCTATAGATTCAGGCCGCGGTAACCTGCAGCTGAGCTATCAGATCCAGGTTAGCAACCGTAACACCAACCGTGAGACTTATGTACTGTGGGGTGATAACTATAAGGACTGGTATGATTCATGGAATCTGCCCGATGATTTGGAGCCCTACCGCAACTCAGAGCTGAGCCGTACCGCTACGAACGTGTCACGTAACCACACTCTCACACTGCAGTTCCGTTACAATACAGACAGGTCAAACTTCAACGTGGGATTCAACTTCATGCCTCAGTATACCGGTATGGACAACTTCCAGTATATGGGCCATGTGATAGGTGATACGTCACGTGTGGTATACAACTGGAGTCCTTCTATCAACTACCGGTTCAGATTCAACCGCCAGAAAAGCATTCAGCTGACCCTGCGTACCAATACCAGCCAGCCCAGTATGGAGGATATGATGGATATTGAGGATAACAGTAACCCCAACAATATACGTAAGGGTAATCCGGGCCTGCGTACAACCCTGAGGAACAACCTTGAGGTCAACTTCCAGGATTACATCCAGGAGACCCAGAAGACCATCAACCTGCGTGTATCTCTTGAGAACTCATTGTACAATATATCACAACGTACGGAGTATGATCCTACCACCGGTATATCCAGAACCATGCCTGAGAACATGGACGGTTTCTGGACCAACTGGAGCACATCGGGCAACCTGACCTATAACCAGACCATTCCCAATACAAAATGGCGTTATAATCTGAGTGCAAACGCATCATACCGTCATCAGGAGAGCTTTATGCGAACCGGTAGCATCAATTACGGCCAGCAAACCGGCGGTGACAGTGAACTGAGTAAGACCAATACAATATCAGCCGGTGAGAACGGTTCAGTTACATACCGCAACCAGTGGTTGGAGGTTACAGCCAACGGCCGTTTCACATATAACCACTCTGAGAACAACCAGCGTCAGGGCAGTAACGGCAATATGGATACCTATACGTTCAGTTATGGTGGACGTGCCAACGCCCGTCTGCCATGGAGGAATATCAACCTGGGTACTGACCTTACGATGCAGAGCCGCCGCGGTTATAGCGGTGCATACAACCGTAATGACCTTATCTGGAATGCCAACGTATCATTCAGCTTCCTTAAGGGTAATGCCGGAACAATCCAGATCCAGTACTACGATATCCTTAATGACGAGACTAACGTAACCCGTTCCGTATCAACTACCGGACGTACCGATACAAAGAACAACAACATCCACAGCTACATCATGGTACACTTCATACTGCGTGCCAATGTATTCGGTACACGTGCTGCACGTAGGGAGATGCGTCAGGAGTCAAGAGCCATGATGGGTGGCGGCGGATTCGGTGCCCGTTTCTGATTATCTGAAGAATGAAAAGTGGACTGACCCGTATACTTTCATATCAGTAAAGTGCGGGTGATCCTTAAAGTCATTGCTCTTGCCGTGCTCCAGGACGAATATGCCGTCCGGGGCCAGCAGGTTACCTTCAAAGATAAGGTCCGGAATCTCAGCTATGTTCTTAAGCTGATAGGGAGGGTCTGCAAATATGAAATCAAACTGAGTGTTGCAGCTGGCAATGTATTTGAATACGTCGCCCTTTACCGGGATGCATTTGTCTGTCTTGACGGTCTCCATGACCTTGCAGATGAAACTGTGGTGAGCGGGGTTGTTCTCAACGCTTACCACATGCGCACAGCCTCTTGATACCAGTTCAATGCTTATGCTGCCGGTGCCAGAGAAGAGGTCCAGCGCGGTGGCATCCTCCAGGTCTATACGGTTGGCCAGAATGTTGAAAAGGCTCTCCTTTGCAAAATCCGTGGTGGGC
>Ga0310696_10008794_pt1 | contig 11744 bp, 5 predicted proteins | sample AusTroGonzalo_MG_4_FD_203885 | JGI IMG/M metagenome (GOLD analysis project Ga0310696, IMG submission 203885) | Bovine rumen microbial communities from tropical cattle in Woodstock, Queensland, Australia - Gonzalo_02 (v2) (version 2) | ecosystem: Host-associated > Mammals > Digestive system >...
GCAGCTTGGCCGCCTCGTGCGCGACTATGGTGCGGACGGCTTCAAGTTCGACGGCGGCGGCGTAATGTTCTACTCGGGTTTCGACGGCGACGAGGGCGAGTCTCAGAAGACGTTTGCTCACGACCCTTCGGTGTCGCCGTCGGCGCAAAGTGCGCTCTACGGACAGTTTGCGCTCAAGTACAAGGGGAGCGAATACCGCAACGGATTCGGCTTCGCGGGAAAGCCCGTCATCATGCGTCTTCATGACAAGAATCATTCGTGGAAGGCGCTCAGGCGGCTCGTCCCCGACATGCTTGCGGCAGGGCTCGTCGGGTGTCCGTTCATCTGCCCAGACATGATCGGCGGCGGTGAGTGGACAGCGTTTCTTCCAGGTGCGCCGTTCGACCCCGAGCTGTTCATCCGCTCCGCGCAGGTTCATGCGCTATGCCCGATGATGCAGATTTCGGCCTCGCCGTGGCGCATGCTGTCGCCGGAGCTTCAGGACGTCTTCAAGGACGTCGTCGCGCTCCGCCAGAAGTTTGCGCCGCGATTTGTCGAGCTCGCCAAGGAATCCGCCAGGACAGGCGAGCCGATGATGCGCAATCTCGAATACTGCTTCCCCGGCATGGGCTACGCGGAAATCAAGGACGAGTTCATGATGGGCGACAGTCTTTTGGTCGCGCCTGTACTGAAAAAAGGCGCGTTTTCTCGCCGGGTTGTCGTACCTCCAGGTCGGTGGCGGGCGGATGACGGACAGGAAGTTGTTGGGCCATCCGAGATCGACATCGCAGTGCCGATTTCGAGGTTGCCGTTCTTCGAGAGGTTGACTTTATGAAAACACATCGAGGCATTGCCGGTTTTGTCTTTCTCGTGGTCGCGCTGTGCGCGACAGTCGCGTTTGGTCGCGGAGAGAGCTGGCTTGGCAAGCCGCCAGTTCCGCCTCCTGTTTCTACTTTGACGAACGAGGCGCGCTACATCGAGTGGAAGTTCCGAGAGGACGTCACCGACATTGCGACGGGCCTTGACGCGGCGCGCCTGCGAGCGAAGGTCGAGGCACTTCGCAAGGAGCTTGAGCCTGTGGAGGACTGGCGCGTCGTCAAGGCGAAGTGCTATGCGCTTGTCTGCGACGAGATGGCAATCGACGTGTCGCCGCTCGACTGGTATCCGTCGATTGCGATATGGAACAGATACGACCGCCCCCTTGAATACTTCAAGTGCGGACGGCAGGAGAAGATCGCGGCGAAATACTATCCGGAAGCGCGGCGAAGGATGAACGAGGGTAACAGGTCCGGCAAGTGGCGGATGTGGGTTGACTTCGACCATTCGGTGCCTGTCTGGGAGGATCTCATCGCCGATGGCTTCACTGGGGCGCTGGCGCTTGTCGAAAAATGCGACGACGGGAGCAAGTTCTACGAGTCGCTTAAACTCACGGCGAACGCCAGCCTGCGCCTGATGGCACGCATGGCCGAACAGGGGAGAAAGCGTCTTTCGCAAGGTGTTGCCGACGCCACTCGCCGGGCGCGGCTTCAAAAGCAGGTTGCCGCGCTCGAAAACTTGACGAAGGGAGCGCCGAAAACCGCATATGAGACGATGCTTTTCATCGACCTGTATTTCTTTTTGTGCGAGCATCTTGACGTAATGCAGTGTCGTTCTCTGTCCATCATCGACCGGACGCTCTGGCCGTTTTACAAGGCGGACATTGCGGCAGGGCGCACGACCGAGGCCGAGTTCCGCGAACAGTTCCGCCATTTCCTATGGCAATGGGGCTCTGTTGACAACTACTGGGGCCAGCCAATTACGATGGGCGGCACGAAAGCCGACGGTACGACGGAGTACAATCCGCTTTCGTATGTCATTCTCGACGTGATGGACGAGTGCTACCTGCCAACGCCGAAGTTCCACATCAAGGTGGGGAAGTCGACGCCGCGTCCGATTCTCGACAAGATGCTCGACATGGCTAGGCGTCACCGCTCGCTGACCTTCATTGGCGAAGAGCCGGCGCGGAAGATTCTGGGCGACTGGGGATACAAGCCAGAGGAAACGCAGGGCTTCTACACAAAAGGGTGCTATGAAATCTGCGTTCCGAACGGAGCCAACAGCACGGGGACGGGCTATGTAAATCTGCTGAAGCAGGTGGAATGGGTTTTGAAGGACGCTGCGGAAGGAAGATTCAGCGCCGATACGTACGACGCTTTTGTCGCGGAATGCACTAGCAGGATGGCCAAGGCCTGTCACGAAGTCGTGGAAATCGCCTCCGAGTTCGAGAAGCATCTCGACGACGTAAACCCTGCAAACGTATCGACCTTGGGTGTGCGACATGCAATCAAGACAAGGAAGGACGCTTTCGCCAACGGGTCGGAGCGCGGCAACAACACGGGCATACAGGTCTCCGCCATCGGTACGTGCGCAGATGCCTTTGTGGCGGTGAAGGAAGTCGTGTACGAAAAGGGGGAAATGACGCTTGCGGAATTCGGTCGTCTGCTGGCGGAAGACTGGAAGGGTCGGGAGGACCTGCGCCTTCGCATGAAGCGCTCAAAGCGGAAATACGGAAACAACGATCCGGACGCCAATGCGGCCGCCGTAAGCATTCAGGACGCGATTGCGGCCGTCGTCAACCACATTCCAAACTCCCGAGGCGGAGTATATGGACTCGTCGGGCACACGGCCAGGGCGTTCGTCTATTCAGGTGCCGATACGGGCGCGACCCCTGACGGACGAAAGGCAGGCGATCAGTTTTCGAAGAACATGTCCGCCACGATGGGTGCGGACACGGAGGGCGTCACGGCGCTCGTCAATACGCTGGGCGTGCTTGACTCGTCAAAATGGCCCGGGGACTTTCCTCTGGACGTGATGCTTCATCCGTCAACTTCCGAAGGCGAACGAGGCCTTGCGCTGATGCGCACGCTGCTCGGCGTGTATTATGCGAACGGCGGACTGCAGATTCAATTCGTCATCGTGTCCCCCGAGGAACTGAAGGATGCGCAGGCGCATCCAGAAAAATACGAGAACCTCCAGATTCGCGTCTGTGGGTGGAACGTTCGCTGGAACGACATTCCGAAAGCGGAACAAGACGAGTACATCTTGCGTGCCGAGAACGTAATGAAGGGGTGGTAGGCTCCTGGGCTAATTCCAATGCGCAAGCGCGATGGTTGACGCCGAGGCGATTGCGATTACGGCAAGAAAGTACGGCGCGATCTTTCGCATCATTTCGCTTTCGCGTCCGGCAAGCCCTGCGGCGGCGCAGCCGAGAACTATGGACTGCGGACAGATCATCTTCCCGATGCCTGCGCCCATGATGTTTGCCGCCGCGAATAGCAGTTTCTCGAATTCCGTGTTGCCGATTGACGCCTGGAGCGAACCGAAGAGCACGTTGGAGCTTGTCCCCGAGCCGGTGACGAAGCCTCCGAGCGCGCCTACAATGCTTGAGACTGCGGCGTAGGCGTCGCCAGTGGCCGACACGAGGGCGTTTGCCAGGCAAGATGTCATGCCGGACTTGCCCATTACCTTCGCAAGCGCAAGCACCAGGCAGATCGTGAGCAGCGCTATATAGTATTTCCTGCATGTTCCGCCCAGCAGCGCGACGAGCCGTCCGGCGCTGACGCGCTGGCAGAGTCCGCCCGCGAACGCGGCGGCGATGATCAGAAAGCCGGGCGACACCAGATGCCGCGAGTCTATGAGAGCTGCCGCGCCAAGCGTTGCGACCACGAAGCCAAACGGCATCCAAGCCCACGCCTGTCGCTTTGCGTCGAGCTTGCGAAAGTCTCCGGCAAGCGCCATTGCGACCATTGCGGATATTCCGCCGACGATGTTGGGGAGTTCGCATCCGACCGTCGCGGCCAGCGTCAGCCACGGCACGATGAACGCCGCCGCCGCGAGAAGCGCCAGCAGGAACTTTTCTTTAAGTCCGCGCCAACCGTCTGCGATGAAAAGTATGATGATCGGCGAGAGCGCCGAGACGAGCAGCTGCAGGACGGCGATCATTCTGGTCAGAGGCGAAATCTCAAGACCTGTTTCAGTCGCAAGCACCATCGTCGGAACGCCTGCCGATGCGAATGCCGTCGGCGTAGTGTTCGCCACCAGGCAGCATAGCACGGCTTTGACGGGATCGAACCCCGCGCCTACCAGAATCGCGCAGGGTATCGCGACTGCGGTTCCAAAGCCTGCCATGCCTTCCATGAAGTTGCCGAACCCCCATGCGGTGAGCAGCACAAAGAATCTGTCGTCGGAAGAAAGTTTTTTCAGCCCGGACTTTATCTCGTCAACCGCCCCTGATTCTACTGTGACCGCGTATGTAAAAAGCGCCGCCACGATTATGAGTCCAATCGGGAAGAGCCCGGTCGCAGTGCCGTTCATTGTGCAGCGGGCGATATCCTGCAATGAAAGTCCGTTGAAGGCAATGGCTTCGATGGAGCCTACGACAAGCGCCGCCAGCGCGGCTTTCCATGCGGCCGACTTGACGACAGTGAGCATAAACACCAGTACGGCAACTGGCAAAATCGAGATTGCGACATTAGTCATGTGTGGTATTATACCATAACGCGGGAGTTGCGGCTGTTTTTCATATTTGGTAAAATAGCGGCAACATCCAAAATCGCAATAGGAGACAATAAGATGAAGACAGTAAAAGACAAGCAGATTCTGATGGCGGCCGACTTCGCGGGATATCCGCTCAAGGAGGCGATAAAGGAGTATCTCGAAAAGAAGGGGTGGACGGTGACTGACATTGGTGTCAAGGCCGATTCCGATCCGAACGACACGGAGCTTATGTTCCACCGCATCGGCCTTCGCGTCGGCGCGATGATCACCGAAAAGGAGTTCGAGCGCGCTCTCATCTTCTGCGGCACCGGAATGGGAATCCACATCGCGGCGTCGAAGTGTCCTGGCGTCCACGCGGGCGTCGTCGAGTCCGTCCCCGCCGCGTTCCGCGCCATCACAGGCAACGGCGTCAACGTCCTCGCGATGGGCGCGTTCTACGTGACGCCCGAGCTCGGCAAGCAGTGCGCCGACGCGTTCCTCTACAACGACTTCGGCAGCGGCTGGGAATGGTGGCCCGACTTCGACAAGTTCCACCAGATCGCCATCGACGAGCTCAACGCCTTCAACTACGAGGAGTACAAGGCGAATGGCTTCAAGGTGAAGCACCTCGGCGACTGCCACTGCGAGCTGTACGACAGGCCAGAGGGTTTCTCGTCCGTGCCGCTCATGTGCAAGCGCTAGACGCGCGCCAGGCGGACATCGTCTTGCCCGTCTTTTTCAGGAAGAACTTGCAGAGGGCGTTCTGGCTCTTGAACCCGCAGAAGTCGGCTATCGACTTGAGCTGCTGGTTCGGGTTGCGCAGAAGTTCCTTCGCCCGCTCTAGCCGCACCGACTGGATGGCCTCCAGTATCGACTGCCCTGTCGCCCTGCGGAAGCGCATCTCGGCGTAGACGCGCGAGCACGGGAAGATGCGGACGACCTGCGCGGCGGTAAGCCCCGTGCAGGCGTTCGCCTCAATCATCTCCATCGCGGCGGCGACTTCGGCGTCGTGCCGCGCCAGTACGCGCGTCGATGCGCGCCGGACGACACGAAGAGGCCCGTACATGCGCTTTCGCTCTCCCGCGAAACGGCTTTGGGACTGAGCGGCCTCCATGACCATCATCGCGGCGCTAGCCCCGGCGCGGCGGAAGTCGGGCTCGACCGAGGTGAGCGTCGGCGACGTGTTTTCGCAGACGTTCGCGTAATTGTCTACGCCGATTACCGAAAGGTCGTATGGCATTGACAGGTTGAGCATACGCGCCACTGTCAGCACATTTTCTGCAGTGCGGTCGTTTGCCGCGAAGACTCCGCAAGGCTTAGGCAGCGAGGCGACGAATTCCCTGAGCCTGCGAAGGTGCTTGACCGAGTCCGCGCTTGACGCCTTGCCTGCGCGGAATACCGAGCATTGCTTCCCGTTTAGCTCGATGGCGCTCTTGAAGGCCGTCTTTCGCTCGTCGTCCCAGAATCGCCGTTCGTGAAATGCCACGTAGGCGAAATTGTCGAAGCCAGTCGAAAGCAGTTCTTTTGCGGCGAGAGTCGCCGTCGCGGAAGAGTCGTGGCATACCGAGAACGCGTTGCTGGGCAATGTTGCTGGGTCATGGTCGATGAAGACGACGGGGAATGCCTTAAGGTCGGCGTCTGAAAGTTCGTTGATTCCTGCGCCGGCATCGACGATTGCGCCAATGGGGTTCCAGAACTTGCGCAGTTCCTCCAGGTTCTTGTGCGTCGGCCTAACGTTCACCTCCTGGACATGCCAGTCGGCCTTGGCGGCGATGTCCTTCACGCCGTCAACGACGAGTCCCCAGCTTGTGCTGCCGTGCGGATGGAAATATAGCAGGGTCTTCATGGCGCGTATTATATCATAGTTTGCAAATGGTGAATACGATATTTTGCAAATGGAATATCAATTGGTGCGTTTGTATGGTATCATACGTGCAAATCATCAAGAAAGGATTTTAGCCATGAGTATTGGAAAGTCGCTTTATCGGTCGAAACAATGCTCCAGCATCGCGGGCGTGCTTGCCATAGTCGCTTCGCTTGCCGCGATGAACGCAGAGGCCACGATGGTTGTTGGCGACGCGAACACAAAGACGGTCATTACTACTGATAGCACTATCATCACAGTAACGAACAATGCTACGCTTACGGTGACAGTTCCCGGCGAGATCGAGATACTCCTTGTCGGCGGCGGCGGTGGTGCGGGAAACAAGGACTCAAACGATACTGACAATCGCGGTGGCGGTGGTGGCGGCGGCGGTGTTATTCACAAACAGCATTTCAATGTCTCAACAGGCAAATACGATATAGTGATCGGTGCTGGCGGATCCATTAATACGGCAGGCACTGCGGATGACCTGGCAAATGCTACGGGCGGCAACACAACTGGCTTCAATTTAATCGCGTTTGGCGGAGGCCCAGGAGCTCCAGCCGGAGCCAAAGGTGGCTCAATTGCCGGTCTTGGTGCTTCTGGCGGTGGTGGTGCTGTTTCCAAAAGTGGCACGACAATTGTTGGTGGCACGGCAAAGGCCTCTTCTGATCCCGACCATCATGGACATTCTGGCGCGAATGCATCGATTATTGACAATACCAGCTCCAGGACAAACGGTGGCGGCGGTGGCGGCGCTGGCGGTGAGGCCAATAAAGTTATTGGCGGCAATGGATATCCTTGCAGTATAACTGGTACTGAAGTTTACTATGGCGGTGGCGGTGCAGGCGGGCAAAGATATTCCAATCTTAGCATAACGGCTGCACCTGGACTTGGTGGAGGAAAGGCAAACTATGGAGGCGGCGCTTCGGCCCAGATTGGATGGGGATCTGTTGAGGCAACCGGTGGCCCTGGCATCGTAGTCGTGAAGTTTACACGCGTTGAACAGGAGCCGTCTGATGACTTCAAGATCAGTGGTTTTGACGCTAAGAAAGATATAGCCGACGGCTATAGATATCTTGTTATCACGAATAACACTACGTTGCAGGTGACAGGTTCTGCGTCGTGCGATATTCTCCTCGTCGGCGGCGGTGGCGGTGCTGGTGCAAACGCCACTAGTGAGAAAGACAGCTGCGGTGGCGGCGGCGGCGGTGGTGGCGGCGTCATCTATTTGCAGAATTTCCAGATTCCGGCTGGAGACTATCCGATTTCGGTTGGCGTTGGAGGTGCGGTTAACACGGGCGTTGCTGCGACAACCATTCGCGGCGGCGACACCACGGCGTTCGGTCTTACAGCGTTCGGCGGCGGTCCTGGAGCAAAGGGCGATGGCTCGGGGCCGTCAATCAGCGGGCTTGGCGCTTCCGGCGGCGGCGGCGCAACGGACGGTGGTTCAAAAACCAATCTTTGCGGAACTGTTCTGTCCGCGGCCTATAACCTTGGAAATGTCGGATCGGACGCGCCGTCGTATGGATCTGGGTATGGATTGTCTGCGGCGTACAACTCTGGTGGTGGCGGCGGTGCGGGCGCTGCAGCCAATGGCGTGCATGGCGGTGACGGCTATGCGTGCGATATCACCGGAGAAATGGTTTACTATGGCGGCGGTGGAGCCGGTGGCCAGAGGGACTATTCTCCTGCCGACACGCCAGCTGCAGTGGCGGGCCAAGGTGGCGGCAAGGCGAGCTGGGGCGGCGGCGGTTCTGGTGGTTATAGGTACACTCGTAATGCCGAAGCCGGCGGGCACGGCATCGTGATCATCCGCTACAAGAAGCCGGAAAAGGGCACGGTCATATTGCTTAAGTAAATGGGCTTTGCCATTCGCAACTTTCCATTGGCCGCCATGCGCATGCTGGTGGCTATTGGCGTTATTTGCATGCTTGCCGCGCCGTCGGCAAGTGCTGCCGCGCCGTTGCGCGTGGCGCTGACGTTTGACGATGCGCTAAAGGACCATCTGCTTGTCGCCGCGCCCATGCTAGAGGAGCGCGGATGGCGCGGCACGTTCTGCATCGTCACCGACTGGGTGGGCAAGGATTCCATGCACATGACATGGGACGATGCCCGGGAGCTTGTAAGGCGCGGGCATTCGCTAGCCACGCACACGAAGTCTCACAAGAATCTTGTAGCGCTCCTTGAATCGGGCCGCGAGGACGAGGTCCGCCGCGAGATTTCGGAGTCGGCGGACAGGATAAGGGCTGAGACTGGAGTCGCGCCGCGCTTTCTGTTCACGCCGTTTTGCAAGCAGAACATGGCCATAGGGCGCATTTGCCGCGAACTCGGGTTGCGTCTGGCCGAAGTTCCGCGCTACAACTTCGGCTCCAACAACTGCGACCGCGTCGCCACCGTCGTGGAGGATCTTCGCCGTTCCGGCGCGGCAAGGGCCGACATCCTCCACCACGGCGTATCGCAGGCGGACCACGGCGGCTGGTGCTCGTTTGAAGACCGCGAGAGCTTCCGCCGACACCTCGATGCGATTGCGGAGCTGGAGCGCGGCGGAAAGATCGTCGTCGAGAACTACGATGCCGGCTTCTACCGCGTCGCGAAGGACGGTGCGGGCGCGTGGCGGCTGACGGATCCCGATGGACTTTCGACCGTATGGCTTGGAGTTGACCACGTCAAGTTCAACGGCTTCCGCTGCGAGGAGGAGAACAACCGCATGCACTACCGTGAGACGAACATCAAGAAGTTCGTCACGCGCCCCGCCTGGGCGAGCAACACGGTCGAGCGGCTTCGCGGCTGGGGCTTTAACGCACTCGGGGCTGGATGCGACAATGCGGACCTAAAGGGCTTCGGACTTGGCCGCACGGTGTTCCTGGCGCTTGGAGATTCCGCCACGTCCGACGACGAGAAGGACCACGAGCACTATCTCGCCAAGAACCTCCACACGCCCGGAACGGCGTTTCCGAACGTGTTCAATCCCGACTTCGCTGAACGATGCGACCGCGCCGCGTCAAAGGCGTGCGCCGCGAACCGCGACGATCAAGAGGTGCTCGGGTACTTCATCGACAACGAACTAGCGTGGGAAGGGCGCAACCGCGGCGCGACGCGTCCATGGGGACTCTTTGACGCCGCATGTGCAAAGCCGGTTGGCAATTCGGCGCGGAAGGCTGTCGAAGACTTCCTGGCGAAACAGGGGCTCAAGATTGGCGACGACATTCCGATTGCCGTAAAGCAGAAGTTCGTCGGACTTGTCGCGATGAAATATTTTTCCGCTGCGTCGGCGGCGATACGCAAGCACGATCCGAACCACCTCGTCCTTGGGTGTCGCTTTGCGGGTGCAGTTGTCCCCGATGTCGTATGGAAGGTTGCGGGACGCTACTGCGACATAGTGACGCTCAATGCGTATGCACGTGCGGAGCTGGAGATGGACGAGGTGCTGTTCTGGTACCGGGATCACTATCTGCAGATTGGCGAGGCGCTAACGAAAATAAGTGCGCTTGCAGGGCGTCCATTGCTGCTTACCGAGTGGAGCTTTCCGGCGTTTGATTCCGGTCTTCCTTGCAGAAACGGCGCAGGCCTGCGTTTCGATACGCAGATTGAACGCGCGTGGGCTTCATCGTTGTATGCAAGAAAGGTTCTCTCGCTTCCATGCGTCATCGGATACGACTACTTCATGTGGGTTGACATGCCGGCAAAGGGCATCAGCCGCAGATTTCCAGAAGACGTGAACTACGGGCTTGTTCGCGAGGACGGTACGGAATACCGCGAATTGACGAAGGCTCTTGCTAAGGTGCAGAATGCGGCGCAGGCGGCGGACTGGGGACAGTCCGCCCTACCAGATGCTGCCCTACCTGCTAGGGCGCGTTGTCCTCAACGCGCCGCACTTGCTGCAATATACGACCCTGTTACAAACGCCGCTGCGCGGCCGCCGTCGTTTTCGCTTTTCAACGGCCTGTATTGCGTGAAGAATTCGGCCGGGCTTGAGCTTCGCGGAATAGTCGGCGGAAACATGCCTGTCGAGAAGGTCGTTTTCGGCGGCAAGGACTACGGAAAGCTTTCGGCTATGATCCAGACGCAGGGCGCGTACAATCCGAAGAGTCGCAGCGGATACGACATTGCGTCCTACAAGGTTAAGGAGGTCCTGGGCGTCGATTGGCACGAGGCCGACGGGCGTGGATTCCTGTCGCTGAAGTGCGACGTGGGCGTCGCCATGATAGACCTTGAAATCGCCATTGCTCCCGAAAGCCGCAACTTCATTGCCGAGCTGAAGGGCGTGGCCAACACGGGCGAGACGCCGCTTGCGATCGACAAGGTGCTGCTGCTGCCATACGCACCGTTCACGAACGTAGTCGAATCGGTTAAACGTCCGATGCCATCGCAGATGGCAATGGCGCATTGCGCAGCTGCGTGGCTGGATCGCGGCACGGGACGTTATCTCGGGGTGGTGACGGATTCGGCCTCTGTCGAAGAAATCGACTTCTGGACGGACAAGAGCGGCGGACGGCATCCCGATGTGTGTTTCACGCCGGCACGTATGGAGCGTGACGGAAGGTTTGTTGTTGCGCCTGGCTCTGTGAAAATGCCGAAAGCTCCGGCGTATGCATTGATCCGCGCCGGCGAAGGAGGCGTTGAAGAATGGAACAAGTTTTCTCGCCGAGTTCCGAGAGTCGCCGTTTCGGTCGACTTCGCTCGACCGACAAAAAAGATCAAGCCAGTGCATGGCGTTGGACAGCCTCCGTTTTTCGGCAGGAACTACAAGCTGTTTAAGTGCCTTGAGGACGCGCACATCCCGTATTCGCGTCTTCACGACGTCGGCGGCGCGGTGTCGGGGCAGGGCATATACGTAGATATACCGAATCTCTTCAAGAACTTCGACGCTGACCCGGAGAACCCCGGTTCATATTCCTTTGCGTTCACCGACGACCTGCTGCATGCGCTTGTCACCAACGGCGTCGCACCGTACTTCCGCCTTGGGGTGTCCATCGAGAACTATGTAAAGGAGCTCGGACCTCGCAATATATTACCGCCTAAGGACAACCTCAAGTGGGCGAAGATCTGCGAAGGGGTCGTGCGCCATTACACGGAAGGGTGGGCAAACGGATTCAAGTGGAAGATCGACTACTGGGAGATATGGAACGAGCCAGACGGCGAGGAGCCGCCGGAATCTAACGCCATGTGGCGCGGCACGTTCCAGCAATACCTAGACCTCTACGGAACGGCGAAGAAATACTTGAAGTCGAAGTTTCCGCATCTTCAGTTTGGCGCGTACGGCAGCTGTGGATTCGCATCGCTGTGTTCGAACTGGAAACCGGAACGCGCCGCGCATCACATGCGCTGCTTTAACGAGTTCCTTGACTACATCGGTAAGAACGACTGTCCGCCAGACTTCTTC
>Ga0310696_10008795_pt1 | contig 11743 bp, 14 predicted proteins | sample AusTroGonzalo_MG_4_FD_203885 | JGI IMG/M metagenome (GOLD analysis project Ga0310696, IMG submission 203885) | Bovine rumen microbial communities from tropical cattle in Woodstock, Queensland, Australia - Gonzalo_02 (v2) (version 2) | ecosystem: Host-associated > Mammals > Digestive system >...
ATATTGATTACATCAATAACTAACATAACAGTTAATAGATAAACGAATGAGAAAAGCATACCACCGAGAGCAATAGCATAGTCTTTTGAGACGATGCCAGAAATAACAGCGAACGATGTAACAACAATTCCGTTAATTATCATTCCATACTTACCAGCAAGATTAGATTTTTTTGCGGAAAGATAAAATGAAACAATATCAAATCCACCTGCAGAGGCATCAATCTTGTATGCAATCGCGCTACTTAAGCCAGTGCACAGACCTGCAAATAATGCCCTTGTAAGCATATTGCCCTGCTCGTTAACGTACAACGCAAGTTTTAAAAGGAAGCTTGCATTAACAATATTAGTTAGTATAAATACTAATCCAACATTTAATAATGTAAATAACGCAAACCTTCTACCTACTCCTTTGAATGCTAAAACAAGCAACGGAATGTTAATTGCAAGATATAAGGAAGAAAGAACAATTCTTTCGTATTTTGGATCAATCTTAGCAATACTGAAGATTATTAACTTAATAACTTGCGCCGCTCCAGAAGAACCACCGGAAACCATCGCAGGTATTCCAGAGGCTTCACCACCAAGAAGGGCCGGTTCTAAAAACACAACCATTCCAAAAACGAAAACTAATGAGCTGACAGCGGTTGCTAAAATAGGAAAAAGATAATCAAGGATATATCTTAACCATATGTGATTGTAAGCGAACGAATTTACTTTTTTCTTTAAAGATTTCATAACAAACATTAATATCATATACGTTTTTACGTATAAAGCAACAAATATCTCTCATTGACACTAGACATAAATGTCTTTAGAATTTTTGTGTTGTCTATATAATAATATAGTGATAAAATATACAAGCACTTCGTTCGGAGGTAGATAAATATGGTAGTATTATCAGCAATAGGAAGATTCTTCAAAAAAATCTGGGATTGGATCAAGCAAACTGCTTGGATTCAACCATTATTAATCGTTGGCGTTATTTTTGGAATTATTTTCTCAATCCCATCAATTGTTAAAGCTGTTAACGCAAGCAAAACAAAGAAAAGTACATACGCTGCCTACTACCATAACTATAAAGTCTCCCTCGAAGGCGGCGAAGACTCTGAAGCTGATCAATTCACTGATGACTTATTTAAAGTCATATATGATGGAAAAGTTGACGAATTCCGCAAAGCACACAGCGATTTAGGTGACAAATTCTTTGTCGCTTATGTTGCAAAAGATTGTGATAAATGTGAATCTGCTAAAGAAGGATTTCAAAAATTTCAAGATGATTTTTCAAAATATGTTGATGCTGACGAAAAGAACAGTTTCAACTTAGTCACCATCTTTACTGATGACGAAACAGAAGAAACTGAAGAAGATCAAACAGCTTTTGTTAAATACTTAGAACGTCATCAAGACTTCTTTGCAGAAATTGGTTCAAGAGCATATGAAACTGATTATTATAAAAATGGTCATTTAAATGACAGCGACATTCAAGCATTGGAAACCGCTGACCCAGATGACTTCTTAACTCCATCCATTTTCTTAGTTGAACTTGGTGAAGTCGGTAAAGCAATCGAATTTGGTTCTGGCATTACTGAAATTATGTTTGGTGTTGACGGTAGCGATAAGTTCTCTAAAGCAATGACTCTCAGTGATTGCTGGAGACATGCTGGTGACTTCTCAAATAACCCAGAGAAATAATTAAGCGAAAAAATAAAGATAGCATAAGCTATCTTTTTTTATACCTTTTAACTACAGAACTCGGAACAAGATGGCTGATATCTTTTCCTTCTTTAGCCATCTTATCAATCATCGTACTAGATATAGATGCATACTCATCCGATGCTTTTATATATACAAATTCAATAGACTTATCTAGTTTATGAGTAAGCTCAGCATACTTATTTTCATACTCCATATCAACATCATTTCTTATACCTCTTAATAAATAAGGGGAGCCGGCTTTTTTAGCAAACTCTACAGTTAAACCATTGGTATAATAAACTTCGATTCTTTTTTCATCACTTACAGCTTCTTTTACCATTTCATATCTTTCTTCAGTGGTAAAACGTGCTTTCTTGTTTTCGTTATTCGCGACAAGAATGATAACTTTATCGAATGACTCAAGGGCTTTCTTAGCAATTTCTATATGACCGTTAGTAATTGGGTCAAATGATCCTGGATATATAATTACTTTCATATTTATTTCCTTAATATATATATCTTAGCAAGACCATATTTGTAGAATCGTACCGATTTAAACTTTGATTCATCAATTTTTAGTTCATGTTCACTTTCTAAAACAATGATTCCATTTTGGGACAATATTTTATTAGAAAGAGCCTTATTCACAATCTCTTCGTAAACATCTAATTTATATGGTGGATCTACAAAAATTATCGAGAATTCCCGGGAATTTTGCTCTAAAAAGCTTAAAACATCATTGTTTAAGATCTCAACATTTTCGCTCTTTAAATTTGAAGCATTTTTTCTTATCGTTTTGATAGCTTCGAGCGAAGAATCAACAAATGTCACCCTTGCTGCTCCTCTAGATAATGCTTCAAACCCATAAGAACCTGAACCGGCGAATAAATCTAAAACAGTTGCGTTATGAACTGCACCACCAAGCGCTGAAAACACTCCGGACCGGACTTTATCCATTGTTGGTTTAGTTAAAGTTGTGTTTGGAGTCTCAAGTAATCTTGATCTAAACTCTCCACCAGTTATACGTATCATTTTAATTAAAAGGTTCGAATATTTCCTTGTTTATTTTATCATAAATCTTACGAACAATTTTATATTGATTATTGTAAGCAACAACGAGTTCGTTTTTATCTAATTCTAGCTTTGCTAGATGAAGTGCTTTTTGTGCTTTATTAGCCTCTTCTGAATCTTCTCCAAAGTAACGAATTGCATCCTCGAACTTTGTAGCGCATATGTCTTTCTTATAAGCAAGTCTCATGACATCTTCATTTTCGTTTAAAAGTTTATTTAGACGCTCAAGTTCTTTCACTTCAGGTAAGTCATCTAATTCTTCTTTTATTTTTAAAGCACCATTAAGTAGATTTTGATCCATGCGAATATCATACCAAATTATATTCATATATGATAGAATTTGATTTATGGCAAAGTATTTCAAAATTGTCAAAGATTCAAACCCTTCATTAAGGCAAAAAAGTGTCGAAGTTAATGAAATAACTCCTGAACTAATCGACTTCGTGAATCAAATGCACGATTATTTAGTTGCATCTCAAGATGAAGTTATTTCAAAAAAACATAATTTGAGAGAAGGGGTTGGTTTAGCAGCACCTCAAGTAGGCAGAAATATTAAAGCCTTAGTTGTATATTTCCAAGAAGAAACTGAAGATGGTATCGTCGAAGTCGACCACCGTTTAATCAATCCAAGAATTATTCTTGAATCAGTTAAAGAATGCTATCTTTCTGGTGGAGAAGGCTGTTTGTCTGTAGACAACAAACATGAAGGATATGTCTATAGACATAATAAGATTCAAGTTAAAGCATATAACGTTAAAACTAAAAAAGAAGAAATAATTACAGCTCGTGGTTATGAAGCCATTGTTCTTCAACACGAAATAGATCATTTAAATGGAATTCTTTACTATGATCACATTGATAAGAAGAATCCATTTTTGCAAAAAGAAGACGCAATTCGCCTTTAGTCTTGACTAAAAACAAAAACAGTTTTTATAATATAAACAGTTATTTTAATAACGAACATAATTCATCAATCGGAGGAAAACTATGGCAGTTTCCGAAAGCCCAATTTCTATTTATGCTTTAGGTGGCTTGTGCGAAGTAGGCAAGAACACTTACTGCATTGAATCAGAAAACTCGCTCATTATAATTGACGCGGGAGTTTTATTCCCGGGAAATGATCTACCAGGTGTTGATTACGTAATCCCGGATTATACGAAGCTAAAAAACTCTAGGCAAAAAGTTAAAGCCTTATTCATTACTCATGGCCACGAAGATCATATAGGCGCCATTCCTTTTTTAGTGCAATCGTTACGTATCCCAGTAATATATGCACCACGTCTTGCTATCCAACTAATTCGCCATAAATTAGAGGATATGAGAATTCGTGAAGAGGTGAAATTTGTCGAATATAATGGAGACTCCGTTATTAATGTTGATGAATTCAAAGTCTCTTTCTTCCAAGTAACTCACTCTATTCCTGATTCCTATGGAATCGTTGTGGACACTCCACAAGGTAGAATTGTTCATACAGGAGACTTTAAAATTGACTTAACACCTGTTGGACAAAAAATTGAACTATCTAAAATTGCAAAAATTGGCGATGCTGGAGTTGACCTACTTTTAAGTGACTCCACCAACGCCGAAATAGAAGGATATACTCCAAGTGAGAAAAATGTTCTTCAATCAATTAAGGAAATCTTTAAACAAGCACCATCTCGTTTAATTCTTTCAACATTCTCTTCAAATATTTCTCGTATTCAACAAATCTGCGAAGTTGCTGTTGAAAATAATAGAAAGATTGCCATTATCGGACGATCAATGGAACATGCTGTTGAAGCTGCTAGAGAATATGGATATATAAAAATTCCTGATACTTCCTTCATCCCTATAAATGAGATTAATCAATTTAAGTTAAACGAGATTTGTATATTGTGTACAGGTTCACAGGGTGAACCTATGGCTGCATTATCTCGTATTGCTAATGGTGAACATAAAGACTTAAGAATCATTCCAGGAGATACTGTTGTTTTTTCTTCAAGTGCAATTCCGGGAAACGGCGTCTTTATTGATAAAGTAGTTAACCAACTTGTTAAAAAAGGATGTGAGGTTTTGGTGAACTCAGTTTTATATTCTGTTCACTCTTCAGGTCACCCTTCAAAACAAGAACTCAGAATTATGCTACACCTTATTCATCCTAAATACTTTATGCCAATGCATGGCGAATTTAGAATGCTTAAAATTCATGGTGAAATTGCTGAATCATTAGGAGTTCCACATCAAAACATCTTTTTGCTTGAAAATGGTGATTCTTTAATTTTATTAAAGCACAAGATAGTTCGTGGTCCGCATTATGCTGCCGATCCAGTATATATCGATAGTAAAAATGTCTCTGGAACAAACCAAGCCGTAGTAAAAGATAGAGAAATCATGAGAGAAGATGGAATGATTTGTATTTCCGTCGTAATAAATTCTAAAACCCAAAAAATTATTGTTCCTCCAAAATGTATAACAAGAGCTTTCTCCACTGATGATTCAAAACTAACTTCAAAAATTGAAGACATCGCTAAAGAAGGATTAGAGGAACTAATGAAACAAAAGCCAACATTCGCTTCCATTAAATCTACACTAAAAAGATGTATTGAAGTTTACGTTGAAAGAAAAACAGAAAGGAGACCACTGATTGTCCCTGTGGTTATGGATGAAAATCAATGATTATCTTAGCTAGTGAATCTCCACGTAGAAAAGAGTTAATTAAGAAAATTACCAAGGAATTTACGGTAATTCCTGCAAATATTGACGAATCTGTGCTTCATATTCCAGCCTGTGATTTACCTGGTGAACTATCCAAATTAAAGGCATATGATGTATTTGCAAAATACCCAAACGATAAAGTTTTAGCATGCGATACAGTCGTTATTTGCGATGGCGAAATTATGGGTAAGCCGCACACTAAAGAAAGAGCGAAAGAAATGCTCCGAAAACTCTCTGGTAGAAAGCACGTTGTTATTTCTGGCTACACTATTATTTCGAAAGAAAAAGAAGTCACTCGAACAGTTAGAACTTATGTTTACTTTAATAAGCTAAGTGATGAACTGATTGATAAATACATTGCAACCGGATCTCCAATGGATAAAGCTGGAGCGTATGGAATCCAAGATAGAGAATTCGAATTAGTAAATCACATAGAAGGAAGCTTTGATAACGTTATTGGACTTCCAACTGAAGACATATTGCAACACTGGTTCTAAAAAAATAGCACTGATTAATCAGTGCTTTTTTGTTTTTGACATTATAAATAATATAGCAACTATTATGAGAATGACTGCAGCAACACCTATTGCAACATACATACCATATTTGATGAGCCATTCGTTAAATGGATTTGTAACAGGATCTTTCACTAACATCATTTTTCTACATCCTCACAAGTATCACAAACAAATGACTGGGCAAGTCTTCGAGCTCTAGGTATGAAGGTTGTCATTTCATCAGTATCATAACCAACTTGAATATGATTATCATCCACCATTATTGGACGTTTCAAGACAGTCGGATTTTGTCTAATAAACTGAATCATTTCTGAGACCGACATATCATCTAGTTTAACGTTCTTTTCTTTGATGATTTTACTTCGTAAAGAGATAATATCTTCAGTGCCGTTTTCGCTCTTTTCAAGCATCTCTCTAAGTTCTTTTTCACTCAGGCCTTGACCAGTGATGTTTTTCTCGACATAAGGAATTTTTTGTTCGTCAAACCATTTCTTGACCTTAATGCAAGAGGAGCATGATGGAGAAACATATATCTTAATCATGTCTTTTATTGTATAGACAAATAGGCATAAGTCAATAAAATTGACAGTCATTATTTAGTTAACTTATAATATTGGCATTACGCGAGGAAAAATATATGGATCACATTTTAAGCGGAATTAAACCAACAGGCCAATTAACTCTAGGCAATTACATTGGCGCAATCAGTAAGTTCGTTAAGTTACAAAATAACGGCGAATCCTTTTTGTTTATTGCTGATTTGCATGCTTTAACTTTACCTATTGATCCTGAGGTTTTACGCGAAAATTCACGTGATTTAGCGGCTTTTTACCTTGCTGCAGGTCTTGATCCAAACAAAGCAAACATCTTCTTACAAAGTGATGTTCCAGCCCATTCTGAACTCGCTGTTATCCTCCAAAACTACCTCTATATGGGTGAGCTTTCAAGGATGACTCAGTTCAAAGATAAATCCTCAAAAATGAAAGAAGAGGCCATTGGTTTAGGCTTATTTGCCTACCCAGTTTTAATGGCGGCCGACATTGTTCTTTATGACTCAAAAGTCATCCCTGTTGGCGAAGACCAAGTTCAACATGTTGAACTCGCTCGTGATTTAGTCAAACGTTTCAATAATAGATATGGCGATGTTCTTGTTATGCCTAGAGCTGAAGTTTCTAAAGTAGGAGCAAGAATTATGTCTCTTTCTGATCCAACAAAGAAAATGTCAAAATCAGATCCAAAAGGTGATATTTACCTCAAAGATGAACCAGCAGTCATTAGAAAGAAAATTATGTCCGCTGTAACTGATATGGAAGCTCATGTCCACTTTGATCCTGAAAAACAACCAGGAATTTCCAACTTAATGACCATTATGTCATCATTAACAGGAAAATCTTTCGAAGAAATTGAGAAAGAATTTGAAGGTAAAGGCTATGGCGATTTCAAACGTGCTGTCGCTGATGTTGTAGTTGGAGAATTAGAGCCACTTCAAAATCGTAGAAAAGAAATTATTGAATCTGGTCTTGTTGACAAGGTTCTTGAAAAAGGTGCAAAACGTGCTAATGAAATTGCATCAGGTGTACTCGCTAGAGTCCAAAAAGCAGTTGGCTTATATCATAAGTAATGAAAAAGGAAATAAATCGCAAAGTAATCGCATTTGATATGGATGGCACTCTTCTTAATTCAAAAAAGAAGGTGTCTTTTCTTACTCGTTGTTATTTAAGAAAACTTTCAAAACGAGGTCATATCATTGTTCTTGCATCAGGTAGACCTTCAAGAGCGCTTTGGAAGTATTACCACCAATTAAATCTAAAAACTCCGATGATATGTTATAACGGAGCTTTTGTGTTCGATCCTAATGATGATAAATTCCCGAAAATTGAGTTTCAATTTCCAAAGGAAATTATCAAAGAAACTCTACAAAAAATTAAACCTCACATCATGAATGTTATGTGTGAGACAGATACAGATATTTGGGTTGATAAAAAAGATGAATATCTTGAAAAGTTCTTCTGGTATAAAAGCATGAATGTCCACTATGGTGATTTGCAGGAAACATTAACTGTTAATCCGATGACATGCATTGTTCAAACACCTTATGAATATCGCGAGACTCACGAAATTGATGAGGCACTAGCGAAATACCCAAAACTGGGCGCAAGATTCTGGACAGGCTCTCCATACTTTGAAATCTTCTACAAAGAAACTTCCAAAGGAAATGCTTTGAAACATATCTGCAAGTATTATGGAATTTCTACTGAAAATCTAATTGTATTTGGCGACGCCACCAATGATATTGAAATGTTTGAGGTTGCTGGAACATCTGTTTTAATGAGCAATGCCAAACATGATTTAAAAGAAAAAACCACCATGGTCTCCATCAAGGATAATGACCACAATGGTATTTATCACACTCTTAAGAAATTACTGAGCTAATTTAGCTAAAAGCTTCTCTTCATCTCCAGGAAGTTTAACTTCAAACGATTTGCCACTTAAGTAACTTAGGTGGCCTTTTAAATTTTTAAATGAAAGTTTATATGCCGTTAAGAATTGGTTTTCAAATTTATACTTTTCTCTGACTTCTTTATTTACCTTGAAATCACCATATTTTGCATCGCCCACAACCGGGTATCCAATTGATGCTAAATGAACTCTAATTTGGTGAGTTCTACCAGTAAGTATTTGAACGTTAACAAGAGTAAAATCCCCCATATTTTCCGCAAATTTTACGATTGTTTCAGCATTTTTACCTTGTTTTGAAACTCTTACTAATCCGGTCTTTTGATCTTTTAAAAGAGGGGCATCAATATGTTTCGTTCCTTCAAACTTACCCACCACTAGCGCTTTATACTCTTTGGTGATTTCTTCCTTTTCTTTGAACAAATCTTCTAGTTCTTGAAGAGAAGGTAAATTCTTCGCGAAGCAAACTAAACCAGAGGTATTTCGGTCAAGCCTGTGCGCAGGAGCAGGAATAAATGCGTGATCTATTTTTGGATCATACTCACCTTTGTAGTACAAGTAATTAATTACTTGATTTGCTAAAGTAAGTTTCTTTTCGCCTTCATCTCCGTGGACTAATAGTCCTCTAGGTTTATTGATTATAAGGATGTTCTCATCTTCATATACAATTTGATGGTTTAAAGTTACTTTTTCAATTTCTCTAGGTTTATTAAATTCCTCTAGTTGAGAATCAGTAACAAAGATAGTTAATTCTTCACCTTCATTTAGAATGTAATTCTCTTTAACCCAATGTCCATTGATTTTGACATCTTTCTTTCTAAAAAGTTTGTAGATAAAAGATAAAGGAGCCTCATTAAGATACTTCTTTAGATATTTATCTACTCTTTGGTTTGCTTCTTTAGAAGAAATGACAATCTTTTTCACAATTTAGATTATACTTTTTTAATTTAGTAATGTATAATACTTCTCGCATCTGGAGAATTACCCAAGAGGCTGAAGGGGCGGGCTTGGAAAGCTCGTAGGTTCCGAGAGGGGCGCTAGGGTTCAAATCCCTAATTCTCCGCCACGATTATTGAAATATCCCCAAGGTTTTGTCCAAGGGGATTTTTAAATACCAATCATATAAAACATATTTTCGACCAAAACGACTGTGCAATGCTATTTTAGTCGAAGTTGTATGTTTATCGACAATTGGACTTTAACACCTGTATGTGCATCGACAATCGAAGACATCATGATTAAATAGACACGTACAAAAATTACGTGTTTTTTCTTTTTTTGGCATTATTTGTTATATTTGGTCTTGTTAATACAACTTTAATCAATTTGTAAAAATATCGTGAAAAAAGATATAAGTACGTCTCTGAAAACTCTCATATAATCTAAACAATTATCGTGTTTTAAAATATTGATGTATTTGTCTTAGGTTAATCGGCACAAAAATAATTGTTTTTATTTTATAAAATAAGTAGATTTTATTTTTCTATCTAAATATAATGATATCTAACAGAATAAAGGAAAAAGATATGCCAGAAGTTTGGAGCGAGTTTTATAGGGAAGGTTTCTTCGGATATGGTGAAAAAGGCGACTTTCAATATTTTTCTTTTTGGCATATTCTTCCAATTCTAATCTTAATTGCCGGAATTATATTGACATATATCTTCCGAGAAAAAATTGCAAATTCAAAGCATGAAAAAACTTTTAGATTTATTCTTGGGTGCGTAATGCTTTTAGCGGAATTTGGTTTTTTCTGGAGACTTTTATATGTTGGCCCTGGAACAACAAAGCTTCACACCATGATGCACAAACTACCAATTCAAGTTTGTGAATGGACATGTATTTTTGCGGTATTAATGGTTTTAACAGAAAATAAGCATCTATTTGATATTGATGTAACAGTTTGTCTTACTTTAGGAGTCAGCGCATTAATACTTCCCGCAGTTATTTTGGATTCAGGTCCTAAATATTTCCGTTATTATCAGTTCTGGCTCGAGCATATCGTTCCAATTTATGCGGTGTTTTATATGATGTTTGTTAAAGGTTTCCGTTATGACATCAAAAAAATATATAAGCCAATAATCTTTTTATTCATCCTTGCTGGTTTTTCGATGCTAGCGAATTATTATATTCCAGAAGCAAACTACATGTATTTACAAGGTGATGCTTTAGGCGAGGCAATCACTAGCATTATTCCTAGCAATCAATTTGCTAGATTCGCTTTATTTACCGCGATTACGCTATTGCTATTTGGAATTGAATTCCTAATTTTCTTCTTAGTTAGATATTTCAAAAAGAAAAAAGAGTCCGATTCTGAGCGATTAATGGAAAATAATTAATATAATGGAAAATAATTTTTCTGTTGAAATTAAAAATGTTACTAAAGTTTATGGTGAGGGTGAAGGACTTACCTATGCTTTAAATGATGTTTCTTTGAATGTTAAAAAAGGCGAATTTGTCACTATTATTGGAGAATCAGGGTCTGGTAAATCGACACTTTTAAATATTTTGGGTGCGATAGATTTTCCTACTAAAGGAGAAGTGATCGTAAATAAAAAAGATATCGCTAAATATAAAGAAAAAGAATTAACAAATTATCGTAAAAACGAAGTTGGCTTTGTCTATCAATTTTTTAATCTTATTAATGATATAACCGCCTTGCAAAATGTCATGATTGTAAATGGCTACAAAAATAAAGAAAGAGCTTTAGAATTATTAAATAAAGTAAATTTATTAGATAAAAAGGATAAATTTCCACGACAATTAAGTGGAGGTCAACAGCAAAGAATCGCTATTGCAAGAGCCTTAAATAAAGAAGGCGATTTATTGCTTTTTGATGAACCCACTGGAGCTTTAGATGAAGCATCTGGAATTAATATTTTAGAATTGATTAAAGAATTACACGTAGAAGGAAAGACTATAATTTTAGTAACCCACACTAAAGAAATAGGTCTTATTTCTGATCGAATTGTTACTTTGAAAGATGGAAAAATTATTTCTAATCAAGAAAATAATAATCCAATACCTGTTAAAGAGGTTCATTGGTAATGATTAGATTATTGCTTCGTTCATATATTAAACGTTTCATATCTATATTTATCGCTTTAGTTTTTATAGGTGGTTTATCCGCTGGAATATTCAATGCATTTTTATCCGCAAAAGAGCACCTAGCTAACGACCCTGGTCGTTTTTTTAATGAATATGGCTATGTTGATGAACAAATATCTCTAGTTTTAGATGAACGAGATGAATATATGGATTTATATAATCTAGAAGGCGTTTCATCTATTGATATGCGCTTATCTTTTA
>Ga0310696_10008796_pt1 | contig 11743 bp, 6 predicted proteins | sample AusTroGonzalo_MG_4_FD_203885 | JGI IMG/M metagenome (GOLD analysis project Ga0310696, IMG submission 203885) | Bovine rumen microbial communities from tropical cattle in Woodstock, Queensland, Australia - Gonzalo_02 (v2) (version 2) | ecosystem: Host-associated > Mammals > Digestive system >...
ATTCGGACTTGCAAACGGTCGCGAAAGGATTTAAATTAATACAGTACGCTCCTGGCTACATCCACATCGAAGGGGACTGGGCAGGAACGATTCACGCCAGGTGGAGCGAACTGACGCTCGGCCAGGTGAAAAAGACGGCGTATGGTTCGTTTGTAGCGAAGAAAGTTTATCTGGGAAATGGATTGGTCATCTATCGTGTGCATTTCGATCCGATCCCGTTGACGAACTTGGTTTAACAAAGGAGGTGTGGTATGAAACCAATACTGCTGTGCATCGTATTCCTTGCAGCTTCGGCGTGGTCTAATGTGATTTCTATTTGGGCAAACCTTAGTTTTGAGAAGGGATATTTGAAAATTGACTCAACGAAGATTTGTAATGTTGATACAACTTATGTTAACTGTTCGTTGGAGAAGGGGCTTGCGTATTATTCCACCCTGGATACGAATTATGCGGTGTTTTTCGAGCCTTTTATAGCCAGAATTAGCGTTGTTGCTCCGAATTCTGGAGTTGTAAATTCTGTTGCTTATTCTTATACGTTAGCTCAGGTGATGCGATATGAATTCCTGAATTGGGTGGAATGGGGCATCATCGAGATGACGAAGGATAGCGCCCAACGTTTGTTGGATCGCATTTTGCCGGAATCGAGAAATATATGTGGTTTTTCTTTTATCCATAAAAAAGCTTGCGATGAGGATCCCTCGTTGTGCAGAACTCCTGGCCCAGGGGGCGGTGGTACGAGTGAACTTTCCCAAGAAGATGCAAATCGCCTTCCGCAAAAAAAGTTCCAGATAGACATGTCCGGGAGTTCGGCGGATACGAACGAAAAGCCTCTCGGGGTTCAGCAAAGTTTTGCACCGATCCCGCGAATTGTGCCGCCAGGAACCGGCTACAAGGTTTTTGACATGAACGGAATTTATCTGTACCGCGGTGCATGGAACGGAAGCTTTACCGTGCACGGGAATCCGGTCATTCTCAAGTTTGATAACGGAAGGACCGCCGTTTTTCGCTAGAATTTTGATCCTTGGAAAACAGATTTATCGTGAATCCGCAACTAAGCGTGGTTGCAGACTTGGTTTAACAATGGAGGCGTGGTATGAAACCAATACTGCTGTGCATCGTATTCCTTGCTGCTTCGGCGTGGTCTGCAATTGGATTGCAATGGACGAAATTGAACTTTGATAATGGCAGCTTGAATATTGATACCGCAAAGACGGTTGGTATCGATACATCTTATATTAATATCATGCCGAATAAGGGCTTTGCTTATTACTCAACTCTAGATACAAATTATGTGGTTTTTTCTGAACCGCGTCTTGCTCGTATTCGAATTTATTGCCAAATTCCTCCTGAATCTCTTTATACGTCGTTCGAATTTCCGCATAGTATGGCGGAGGTGTTGCGTTATGAATTCATGAAGTGGCAGGAGTGGGGGCTTATCGAAATAACGAGGGATAGCGCTCAAAAGTTGATAGAATGGCTTGTTCCAGAGTCAAAAAAAGTTTCTGGCTATTCAATTTTTTATAGTAAAGAATGTGAAGAAGATCCGTCAACATGTTATTTTAGTTTAGGTGCGGTCGGCGGTGGTGGCATTCCTGCTGAGGATGCGGCATATCTTCCTCAAAAAAAGGTTTTGCAGAGTACCGAATTCGTTAATCCAGGTACGACTTCTTTGCCGTATAAATCCAGCAAGGAAATACAGAGCTTGGGAAACGTTCAGCCAGGAACCGGCTACAAGGCTTTTGACATGAACGGAATTTATCTGTACCGCGGCGCCTGGAACGGAAGCTTTGCCGTGCACGGGAATCCGGTCATTCTCAAGTTCGATAACGGAAGGACCGCCGTTTTCCGCTAGAATTTGATTCTTGGAAAACTGATTTATCGTGAATCCGCAACTAAGCGTGTTTGCGGATTTTTTTGCATAAACGATAAATTTATTATACAAAAAAAATGTTATTTGATGCTTATAAAGTTGTATATTTACACTATCTGTATTTTTTAGTGTAAATTTTTGGTGTCGGGTGATGAGGAGGAAATCCTGTGAGATTAGTTTGCCTTGGCATCCTTTTGTCGTTTGTCCTGTCGTTTGCGCAAATTAGCGTCGAAGTAAAGGACGAACAAGCGTATAACCCGAATATGCTCGGCCTGCGGGCCCGTGTTGTCAACAGTTCCGGTCAGAGCTATGACAACGTGACTGTTAATATTTTGTTGAAAAAGAACAACGCGTCAGAGACGTATGCGTTGGACGCCTATTATACGGAAGGCTGGAATTGTACGATTGCTGAACAGTCCGGCGAATATGTTGTCGTTAAAATGGTTATCCCGCATATCGGGGCAGGAACGTCTCCGAACGAAAACGGAGTGAGCGTCGGAATCCACCGTACCGGTTGGCAAGCGTTGCCGAAGTCGAGCGAGAACGGATATCCGTCTGGAATCGCATTCACGACGGCGCTCAATTATAGCGTCTATCAGGGGAACACACAGATAGGCGGAACCTCTTATACAGACCCGAGTTCGTTGGTCCCGAGCCTGCGTTTTATGGGTGTGCAACCGATTTTCGCAGGTAATACTTCGACTCCCGCGTGGATTGAAATTGAAAACTATGGGACGACGCCCGCTAACCTGAGCAAAATTACATTGGAATGGCCGACGAGTACGGGAATCACATCTAGCCTCGTTTCTAGCGCCACGTTGCAACCTGGTGGAAAATTACGTGTATGTGCGGTTCAATTAGATTGTCCAGATGATGATGTTGTTGCTTATGTGCCTACGTTACCGTTGGACAATTCCTTTGGGGAGATTCTTCTTCGTTATAATTCTCTTGCTATGGATTACTTGTCATGGGGGGCGAATGATGGCGTCCTTGCTGCTGATGCGCGTAGCGCGAATATTCAATATACGAGAATCCGTTATAATTTGGGTTTCTTTGATGAATTTTGGCATCCGGTTGCTGAATCGGAAGGAATTTTTTACAAAAAAATTGATGGCGAATGGTTTAGTTACACGACGGAATATTACGATGTCAATACGACTAGTAGGCCTGGCCCAATTCCATATCAGGATAATGAACAATTATGCTTGGATGCATCTCAATCAATTCGAAAAGTTCGTTTTGCATGGCATCCGGTTGAAGGAGCTCATGGTTACAATTTAATGATAAAGAGGGATGACGGTTCTATTGTTTTTAATCAACGTGTTCATCATGTTCGTCACGATCTCTTTTTGGGGGTGGGTACATATCATTGGGCTGTTAGCGTAGCTTTCGATGATGATGATGAATATGCTGTGAATAGTCCCTGGATGGATCATTATGCTATTTGGAAAACAAAAAGTGTTGAGCTTTGTTCGGCAATCAGTAATGAGGTTTATTTGCAAGTTCCTCAGTATGGAGTCCATAAGGATACAAGAATGTTAGTTCCCAACTGGGGTAAACTGGCTGAATACCCCGAAATATCGTGGGATCATCCCGATGTGTTTGTATATAATGAGAATCTTGACCATGGACCTTATGGTAATTTTTGGTTTCCTAACGATCTTTTTTTGGAGGTGAGTTCACGTTGTTGGGCTGTAGGTATTCAGATACTTAATTCGTTCTATCATGGAAATTTGACGCAGGATGAAATTAAGTTTTATGGAAAGACTGTGGGATTTAATCGTGTGACCACAGTTTATGGAACACATTCACGCCCTGAACGTGATAAAATCATTGCTCCATTTGTGTTGGGATCGGTTGGAGAAGGTCTTCCCGCAGAAGTCTATGTGACTTTGAAGTGGGCGTTGAAAATAGACGACTCGCAATTGGAACATGGAAAATTTGATGGTCCTTTTGATCCTGATTTTGTTAAGGGACATATTGATGCTAGGCGTCCTATTTATTACCTGCAAAGAGGGCATATAACGATTGTAGATGGATATAGATATTCTGGAACGCAGTTCCAAGTTCATCGCGTGAATGTTCATAATGGTGGTGAAGCGGAATGGACTGATAATACACCCTCCCATATAAAAGTTGATTACTATTTTGTTCCTAAAAATGTTGGGGTACCGAGGATGACTGATGCCCGTGTTCATCAGGATTCTGACGAAGATGGAATTGTGGATTTTGATGAAGAGGTTCGGTTCAATACCAATCCCCATAGCGACGATACTGATGGCGACGGAATTCCGGATAAGGTTGAAATATTGTCTTATACGCTTAAGGAACCTTTGCAAAAAAGTGTGCCGATTCCTGGTGGTGAAACGAGAACGCTAGGACTAGGAGCTTATATTTATGAAGACAAAAATGCGGATGATTCTCCTAAAGAATATGCTTATGGCGATATTCTTCGCTTTGAAGAATTTGCCGATATCGATGGTGATGGGAAAAGGGCCGAGTGGGATGTAGATTCGGACCATCCGAACAATGACGGTCTCCCTGACGGCGTGGAAGACTTGAACATCAACGGCTATGTCGATAATGGCGAGACGGATCCGTACAACTTTGCGGACGACGGCGAGGTGATTGCCGAACCGAGAGAAGTCGTGGCTTGGGACGCTCCTAGCCTGGTTGCCATATACGCCTTTGAAGGTATCAATGTTGGTGACAATGTTACCTGCAATTCCGGAATGCACGGATATTGCCAGATCGCTTCGGAATCTCCGTCGCAGTACTATGCTGTGTCGTTGGGAACAAACTCTACGTTCGGTGGCGTGTTCTCGAAGGGTGGTGTCCAGTTGCGTAACAATGCCCATGTTGTTGGCGATGTGTCCATCTATTCCTTGCCGACAAATTCGATTTCTCCGGAATTGGCTCAGGGGTCGTCTGTGACCGGGGCGACGGATGTGCGCACCGTGGGCGAATGGCCGTTTGCCGTTTCCGACAATGCACACCACTCCCTCGAAAACAAGGATAGCTGGGAAAACAAGACTGTGTATCCGGGGCAGACATTGGTTCTGAATGGTGATGATACTTACCGGAACTTGACGGTGCAGGCGGGTGCTACTCTCAAGCTTGGCACCGGCACGATAAAAGTCGGGAACATTACCATGGAATGGGGAAGCCGCCTGGAATTTGTAAACCCGGGCCGCGAAACGGTACTCATTGTCGATGGTTATGTAAATTGGAAAGCACAAATTGTCAATTCGGACTTGCAAACGGTCGCGAAAGGATTTAAATTAATACAGTACGCTCCTGGCTACATCCACATCGAAGGGGACTGGGCAGGAACGATTCACGCCAGGTGGAGCGAACTGACGCTCGGCCAGGTAAAAAAGACGGCGTATGGTTCGTTTGTAGCGAAGAAAGTTTATCTGGGAAATGGATTGGTCATCTACCGTGTGCATTTCGATCCGATCCCGTTGACGAACTTGGTTTAACAATGGAGGCGTGGTATGAAACCAATACTGCTGTGCATCGTATTCCTTGCTGGTTCGGCGTGGTCTGTTGTAGGTCTTTGGTATTCTAGCCTACAATTTCAAAAAGATTATCTGGATATAGATACGGTAAAAACGCCTGATGTTGATACCATGTATGTTCGTAGCTGGCTTGATTATGGCCTTGCGTATTATTCAACATTGGATACCAATTGTGCGGTTTTTTCAAAACCTCGGGTTCCGCATGATTCGCTCTATTATGTAATGGCTCAGGTTTTGCGCTATGAGTTCATGAATTGGCAGAAGTGGGGCATTCTTGTTATGTCAAAGGATAGCGCTCAAAAGATGATTGATTTGATTGTTCCTGAATCAAGTGATATAGTCAATATGGACATATTCTTTAAAAAGGAATGTGAAGAAAATCCCAAAAACTGTTATCATGCGACGGGCGCTGCCGGTGGTGGAAACGGTATTCCTGCAGAGGATGCAGGTCGTCTCCCACAAAAAAAGATTTTGCTGAATGCGGAATCCGAAAATCCAGGTACGACTTCTTTGCCGCATAAATCCAGCAAGGAAATTCAGGGCGTGGGATATGTTCCGCGGGGAACCGGCTACAAGGCTTTTGACATGAACGGAATTTATCTGTACCGCGGCGCCTGGAACGGTAGCTTTACCGCGCACGGGGATCCGGTCATTTTCAAGTTCGATAACGGAAGGACTGCCGTTTTTCGGTAGTTCAGACTTAAAAAATTGATTTAAATGTAGCAATGTTGTTTTGCTACCTGCTTACAAGCAATATTAAAATAATTTTATAAAAAATATAAAATTTTGTTTGTTGCAAAGGGTTATATTTAGGTATGGTCTAAAAGGAGTAGGCCAGTGTGGAGGTTTTTGTGAAATTAGTTTGCATAGGCATTCTTTTGTCCTTTGTCCTGTCGTTTGCGCAAATAAGCGTCGAAGTGAAGGACGAACAACCATATAATCCGTCGATGCTGGGCTTGCGAGCCCGTGTAGTCAACAATTCTGGACAAAGTTACGACAATGTGACCGTCAATATTTTGCTGAAAAAAAGTCCGTCAGAAACATTTGCGTTGGATGCGTATTATACGGAGGGATGGAACTGCTCGATTGCGGAACAGTCCGGCGAATACCTTGTCATAAAAATGGTAATTCCGCATCTGGGAACGGGAATATCTCCCAACGAGAGTGGCGTGAGTCTCGGAATCCACCATGCCGACAACTGGCAACCATTATCTAAAACGAGTGAAAACGGCTTCCCGTCTGGAATTGCGTTTACGACGGCGCTAAACTATAGTGTATATCAGGGGGACGTACTGATAGGCGGAAGTTCCTTTATAGACCCGAGTTCTGTTGTCTCTAGTCTTCGTTTTGTGGGGCTGCAACCGGTAAACAATAGTGATGGCTCAATTCCTGCGTGGATTGAAATCGAAAACTATGGGACAACTCCTGCGGATTTAAGTAATATGACGCTAGAATGGCCTACGAGTATGGGGACTGCTTCTAGTGTCGTGTCAAGTGCAGTGTTACAACCAGGCAAAAGGTTACGTATTTGTGCAGTTCAAGTTGATTGCCCAGATGATGATGTTGTTGCTTCTGTGCCCTTGTTGCCAATGGGGAGTATTGGAGAAATTCTTCTTTACTATAACGCAGTCGCCTTGGATTATTTGTCTTGGGGATCGAATGCAGGCGTCCTTGCTGCAAATGCTCGTGAAGCAAACATTCAATATACTAGAATTCGGATGGAACCTGGCTATGCTGATGAATTTTGGCACGCGGTATGGGATGGCATCTTCTATAAAAAGATTGATGGTCAATGGTTTAGTTATAGAACGGAAGAATATGATGTCAACACGACCAATAGGCCTGGACCAATTACTTACATGAATGAAGAAACGTTGTGTATGGATGGTTCTAATCCTCCCAAAGTAAAGTTCGCATGGCATCCTGTAGAAGGGGCTATTGGTTATAATTTGACTGTAAAAAAATCTGATGGAACAGTTGTTTTTTCTCAGTTTGTTCATCGAGTTTCTCGAAAAATAGAATTAGGAGCAGGAACTTACTACTGGAATGTTAGAGCTGTTTTTTGGAAAGATAGATATGCTGTGGACAACCCTTGGATGGATCATTATTTAATCTGGAAAACAAAAACGATTACGATGTGTACTGATATTACTAATGAAGTTTATTTACAAGCCCCACAATATGGAGTTCATAAGGATACGAGAATGCTTGTCCCCAATTGGGGTGAGTTGGCTGAATTTCCTGAAATATCATGGGATCATCCTGATGTTTTTGTTTACGGCCTTACTTATGATTATTCAATTATAGGTTCTTTTGGAAATCCGCTTTTTTATGAGGTTGATTCACGTTGCTGGGCTGTTGCGACTCAGATTCTTAATGCTTTTTATCATGGTAATTTGACACAGGATGAAATTAAGTATTATGGGAAAACAGTGGGATTTGAAAATGTTTGGACTGTTTTTGGAACATATTCACGGCCCGAACGAGATAAAATTATCGGTCCGTTTGCATTAGGATTGTCTGGCGTAGGGTATCTTCCTGAAATAAAAATGTTACTGAAATGGGCTTTGAATATAGATGATTCTCAGTTGGAACATGGGGCTTTCGGAGATGGACCGTTTGATCAAACTTTTGTTATGGAACATATTGATCAAAATAGACCTATTTACTTTATGGAAAAAAATCATTTCATGATCGTGGATGGTTATAGGTTTTCTTCGGGAGATTTTCAAGTGCATCTTGTGAATCTATATAACGGAGGTGAAGTTGAATGGGTGTCTAATCAAGATAGACATGTGAGGGCTTATTTTGTTCCTATAGATGTAACACATCCGAGAATGAGCGATATTCGTGTGCATATAGACTCCGATAATGATGGAATTGTCGATTTTGATGAAATAGAACGGTTCCATACAAATCCTTACAGTAAGGATTCCGATGGGGATGGAATTGAAGACAAGGTGGAAATTTTCTCCTATACGATTAAGGAACCTTTTATTAAAACAATGCAATGTACTGATCCTATGAATTATACGAGCTCTTATGATTTAAAATTAGGCGATTATATAGATGAAGAAGTTGGAACTATTTGTCGTCTTGAAGTGTATGCTGATATAGATGGTGATGGTAAACGAGCTGAAAAAGATGTGGATTCTGACCATCCGAACAATGATGGCCTCCCGGATGGTGCGGAAGACTTGAACAATAATGGTTATGTGGATAATGGCGAGACGGATCCCTATAATATCGCAGATGACGGGGGGGCAACTGGAGTGCCTTCTGAAAAGGTGGAAATCACTGAATGGGATATCCCTGAATTAGTAGCCATATACACGTTCGAAGAACTGAATGTCGGTGACAACGTGACTTGCAATTCCGGAATGCATGGCTATTGCAGAGTGGCTTCGGAGTCGGCATTGCAATACTATGCGGTTTCTTTGGGGCATAATTCTACGATTGGGGATGTGTTCTCGAAGGGTGGCGTTCAGCTACGTAATGACGCTCACGTTGTAGGGGACGTGTCTGTTTACTCTTTGCCGAATGCGTCTATAACGCCGGATATTTACCAGAATGCGTCCGTAACAGGTGAAACAAGTGTTCATACCTTGGGTGAATGGCCGTATGTTGTTTCTGACAATGCGTACCATTCTTTGGAAGGTAAGGAAAACTGGGCCGATTTGACGGTACATCCTGGACAAACCGTTTCTTTGAGCGGCGATGTTGCTTATAGGAATTTGAAGGTGGAGGCTGGTGGCACCCTCAAGTTGGGCGCTGGTACGATAATGGTCGGAAATATAACTATGGAATGGGGTAGCAGGCTTGAATTTACAAATCCCGGCCGTGAAACGTTGCTTATTGTCGATGGTTATATAAATTGGATGGCTCAAATCGTCAATTCGGACTTGCAAACCGTCGCGAAAGGATTTAAATTAATAGAGTATGCGCCCGGCTATATCCATATTGAAGGCGACTGGGCCGGAACGATATTTGCAAGGTGGAGCGAACTGACTTTGGGTCAGGTGAAAAAGACGGCGTATGGTTCGTTTGTTGCGAAAAAGGTTTATTTGGGAAATGGATTGACCATCTATCGTGTACACTTCAGTCCAATCCCGTTGACGGACTTGGTTTAAAAAAAGGAGTAGTGGTATGAAACAGTTATTAGCATGCATTGTATTCCTCGCTGCTTCGGCGTGGTCTTTTTTTGGTCTTCAATGGACCAGTTTACAGTTTGAAAAAGGTTATCTAAATATTGACACAACGAGGACATGCAATGTTGATCCCTCCTATATCAATTGTTCTCTTGATGATGGCCTTGTGTATTACTCAACTTTGGATACAAATTATGTTGTTGTTTCTAAACCTCGCATTGCTAAAATTCTAATTGTTGGTTGGATACCTCATGATTCCATAACCACATCGTTTACGTTTCCACATAGTGAAACAGATGTCCTGCGTTATGAGTTCATGAAATGGCAGGAGTGGGGGATTCTTAAAATGTCTAGGGATAGTGCGCAAAAAATGATTGATAGAATAGTTTTGGATTCTAGTTACATTACTGGTTGTCGAATGCCCCATAAAACAGTGTGCGATGAAGATCCTTCATTGTGTCGGTGTTCTCCTGCTGGAGGCGGTGGTGCCAACGAGGTTTCTCAAGAGGACGCAAATCGTCTTCCGCAAAAGAAGGTTTTGCTTAGTGCCGAATCCGAAAATCCGGGCACGACATTTTTGTCGCGAAATTCTCGGTTATCGCCACAAAGCGTGTGGAAAATTCCGCCAGGAACCGGCTACAAGGCTTTTGACATGAACGGAATTTATCTGTACCGCGGCGCCTGGAACGGTAGCTTTACCGCGCACGGGGATCCGGTCATTTTCAAGTTCGATAACGGAAGGACTGCCGTTTTCCGCTAGAATTTTGATTCTTGGAAAATAAATTTATCGTGAATCCGCAACTAAGCTTGGTTGCGGATTTTTATTGTATAAATGAAAATTTTTTTATACAAAAAATGGCCGTTTATTATAAATAATTGTATTATATTTATACGGTCTCTATTTCAAGTGTAAATTTTGGTGTTGGAGGAGAGTGGAGGATATCTCATGAGATTAGTATGCCTTGGCATTCTTTTGTCGTTTGTCCTGTCGTTTGCGCAAGTTAGCGTCGAAGTAAAGGATGAACAAACGTATAACCCGAATATGCTCGGCCTGCGTGCCCGTGTTGTCAACAGTTCCGGTCAAAGTTATGACAACGTGACTGTCAATATTCTGTTTAAAAAGAACGACGCGTCAGAGATTTATGCATTAGACGCCTATTATACGGAAGGCTGGAACTGTACGATTGCAGAACAGTCCGGTGAATATGTTGTCGTGAAAATGGTCATTCCGCATCTTGGGACGGGAACATCTCCGAACGAGAGTGGCGTCAGTGTTGGAATTCACCGTACAGGTTGGCAACCGTTGCCGAAGTCAAGCGAGAACGGATATCCGTCTGGAATCGCGTTCACGACGGCACTCAATTATAGCGTTTATCAGGGAAACGTGCTGATAGGCGGCACCTCTTATACAGACCCGAGCTCGGTTGTCCCGAGTCTGCGTTTTGTGGGCGTGCAGCCTGAAGACTATATTGAAGGCTCGATTCCCGCGTGGATTGAAATTGAAAACTACGGGACGACTCCCGCAGACTTGAGCAAAATTACATTGGAATGGCCGACGAATACGGGAGTCTCTTCGAGCGTCGTGTCGAGTGCCGTGCTGCAACCGGGCAAACGCCTGCGTGTCTGCACAGTGCAGTTGACTTGCCCGGATGATGATGTCGTTGCGGCAGTGCCCACGCTTCCGATGGGTGCTACGGGAGAAATCCTTCTTCGTTACAATGGTGCCGCCAAGGACTACCTTTCTTGGGGCCTCAACGAGGAAAAACTGGCTTCGGACATGCATGAGGCGAATATTCAGTATACCAGGATTCGGTATGATAAGGGCAAATACGATGAATATTGGCATATTGTACAAAATGGTGTCTTCTACAAAAAAATCGATGAAAAATGGTATAGCTACCCATTGGGGGATAATGTAAATACAGTAAGTCGCCCGAATCCAATTCCTTACATTAATGAAGAATCCTTATGCATGGAAGCATCGGATCTTCATAAAAGGGTTAGATTTGCATGGCATCCAGTTGAGTATGCTAGTGGATATAATTTGACTGTAAAAAAATCTGATGGAACTGTTATTCTTAGTCAGCATGTCAATGGTGCCCGTTATGACGTAGATTTGGAGGAGGGAACTTACGAATGGAGTGTAAGTGTTGATTTTATAAATGATACGTATGTCCTAAGCAATCCGTGGATGGATCATTATA
>Ga0310696_10008799_pt1 | contig 11739 bp, 14 predicted proteins | sample AusTroGonzalo_MG_4_FD_203885 | JGI IMG/M metagenome (GOLD analysis project Ga0310696, IMG submission 203885) | Bovine rumen microbial communities from tropical cattle in Woodstock, Queensland, Australia - Gonzalo_02 (v2) (version 2) | ecosystem: Host-associated > Mammals > Digestive system >...
AAGGTTTGCCCTCTTTAACCGCCCATACCGCAAATTCACAATCGTTTACATATCGTCTTTCAACGTTTCGTGGCATAGGATTTCTTTTAACCCACCTTATAACGTCTTTTATAATAAAACCACATTTTTCTAATTGTTTTGAAATATCTCCTAAATTTTTCCAATCATTAAATATTATTACACTTCCACCGGGTTTTACTAAATCAGAAACTTCTTTAATCCATTTTGTTTGATTAAAATTATAATCCCAATCTCCGTAATTCATACCGGAACGTCCCATATTAGAAAAACCAAGTTGATAGTCTCTACTTACGTTGTATGGAGGGTCAGTTATTATGGCGTCTATTTTAATGTTATTCTTTTTTAATCTTCTTATTGTCTTTTTATAATCTTCGTTGTATATATCATATTTCATAACTCTTACCTCCTCATTAAATATTATATCATAAAATTTTACTTTATCCCATTTTTTCCTTGATTTTTCCCCGTTTTTTAGGGATTAAAAATTTTTTTAATTTTTTTCATTTTAGGGGCAGACAAGAGGTTATGAGTTGTAGTATGATATTTACGAAATGAAGAAAGGAAGTGCTTAAAATGGCAGAAAAGAAAGTCTACAATAGTGGAGACGTTGAAGAATTATACGGAGAAGTTTGGGATTTGTTTGATGACGACCACGAAAAAGTTTTAGAGGTGTTTGAAAAATATAATCTAACAAATTATAATGACTTTTTCGGAGAAGTTATGGCGGGAGGTCTTGAAGAAGAATTAGTGTGTACGCCAGAATGGTGTGAGACTTTTTGTGAGGGTATGAAAAAAATACTTGAAGATTACAAAAAATAATATCCGATTCCTTTTCCGATAGGTTTCCGAATAAATCAAATAATTGTTTTGTCCGGTGCTATCTTCTTTAAAGTCTTTATTTATAGGGGGTTGTGTTATTTTTGATACGTTAGTTTGTCCGGTAGAGGTTAACTTCTTATCTTGTAGAGGTTAGAATTCTATCCGGTAGAGGTTAGAATATTGTCCGCTATTTAATATAATAAATATATAATAAATAAATAATAATATATATATTTATATTTAATACCGGATTCTATCCGGAATAAAAATAAAATAATAATTTTTTATTATTTTTAGTAGTCCATTTTTTCAAGAACGAGTAATAGAAATATTACTCTTTTCTTTGAATAAAAAAAAAGAGAGACTTAATAGTCTCTTAATTTTTTAATATATATCTTCTTCCTCGTCGTCGTGTTCATTTAACCAATCATATTCAAAGATTTCTCCTAACGACTTTTCTCTATCAAAATTATATGTACCATATTGATTTTTAAACATTAAATCGTTGTTAAACTCTTTATCCCATTGTTCTTGTGGTTCATCATATAACTTTTTCTTCCATTTTCTTTGTTCGTTATTCTTTTTATACCAATGGACGATTGTTTCATAATGAGACGCATATTCCTTATGAGTCTTTTTGATATAAGAATCTAAATCCTTTATATATTTAACTCTTTCAACTTCTCCCATAAGTTCAAGTAAGTTTGCCATTTCCTCATCAGATAGATAAACATATTCCGTAATTGGTTTTCTTCCAAGATTTCTATGTCTTATCATTTCGTTATCGGCTTTTAATTGTGCGTAGTCAGAATCAACTATATTTGCTAAATGAGTAAGTGTAATTCTTCTTTTCCAACTTCCACCATTTTCTATCATAATGAATCCTTTATCTCTTAATTTAGTAATTGAATATTTGACCGTACCAAACGGAATATTCAAATGTTTTGAGATATACTCATTACTTGCGTAAATAGGTTTGTTAGACTTCTTTTGGAACATACTTAAATATAACCATATTTTAATCCAAGACGGCGTACTATCGTTTTTAAGTAATTCGTTTATCATTTCATACGAGAAACTTTGATAAACTATTTTATTTTCGTCCATTGATTCGTCCTCCTCTCCTATTTGGTTTCACAAAAAAACGTACTCGTTAACATTTCACAACCTTTTAGGTCTTACTTTTTAGGTTAATATATCGCAAAAAACCTAAAAAGTTGTGAAACACTAACAAATACGTCTCGTTGGATTATACAAAAATAGTATAACCCCTACTTTTTCATTTTTTTCATCAATAGTATATTATACACCCGTATCTTATACATTACGATATATTAACCAATAATAATATATCACAACGTGTCAAATTTTACAATAATTTTGATTCAATTTCTATAAAAAAGTCGTTGAGGAGTGGTCTTACCCCTATTCATTATATCAGAAAAAAGCAAAAAAAATAAAGAGATTAAGTGGTATAGAGTATATTACTAATTATATATTATTTAATATATATAACTTTAATATATATTATTTAATTATATTTATTTATATATATTATACTTAACTTAATTTATTAGATAGTAGTTAAGTAAAAACGAAAATCAAAAGTGAGTTTTTTATGGTATAATTATTTGGGAGGTAAATATGAAACGTTTATTTATTGGTCTTTCAATAGTTGGTTTTGTAGTTATTTGTGTACTATCTTTTGTTTTACCAAAAAATCCTTTTGAAATAATCCCCGCTATGACAATGGTTTCTTTTGATAAACCCGTTTGGTTATGCGGAATTATTGGTGGAGGTTTTATATATTTAATGGTATTATGGACGATATATGATAAACTTTCACATAAAGAAAACTAATGGGAAGAATAAAACAAGAAGTAAAAGTAAATGAATCGGTCTTTATATTGGACGATATAATGATGACTTTATATGATAGATATAAATATAATCTTCCTCCTAAATTAAGAGAAGAAATGAAAACCTTTTCGGATAATTTAAGAGAAGAATTAACAAAAGATTATATTCCGGAATTAGATATTATAGAGGACGATTTAGTAGAACATTTAGTATTTAAAGGAGACGAAGAAAAAGTTCAGTTTCCAAAAGAACTTATCAGTTTTTATGATTTATTGACTATGTATAATGAAAATAAAGAATTACCAAAAGTCGTAGAGTTTAGTAATAAATATGGAAAAGCAAAGTATATCAGATTCAACGATTCGGACGATTCTTTCAGATATTATGAGTTAGAGGATAAATCAAAACAAAATGATGATAAGGGTTTCTATACATTTTTAGGAGATTGTTTCGTAGAGGGGACAATGTTAGAAAAATGTATTAAAATTATTAAATAAATGTGATATAATTACTTATGAGAAGTTTAGACTTTTTACCGATTGCCTATTCTTCTCTTTTTTTGATTTCAATTTTTCTAAATCCAATTTGGTGCTCTGTTTGTTATATAGGGGTAAATTTTGAAAAATTACTAAACCCCACCCCCACCCTTTTATAAATATAGTGTTATTTGATGTTTTTAACGCCCTCTCGTCGTCGTTATGAATTAAAACGATAATTTATATTAGAAAGACAAAAAGTGTCTTAAAACGCAAATAAATAGCAAATAAGACGATATTACAAAGTAAGATAAGTAATATATGTAAGACGTGTAAGATATGAAATACAAGAAAGACATATAATATAAATAGGATATTACATTGTAAGACAAGTAATATAAGTAAGATAAAAAAGACTTGTAATATAATAAAGATAAGTAAGATTTGATTACAAAATAAAACAAATTGTAATATGTGTAATACTTGTAAGACAAGAAATACAAGAAATATTTGTAATATTTGCTTGACAAGTAAGACAAAATGTGTTAAGATTAAATTGTCATTAAGGAAAGGAAGTAATTTAAAAATGGCAATCGGTAAAATTTTTTATAGTTCGTGGGGATACGAACAAACAAACATTGACTTTTACAAAGTTGTAGAAGTTTCAAAAAGTGGGAAGTCTATCTCATTACAACCAATAGGAAGTAAAATAGTTGGAGATAATGGTTGGTGTAGTGAGGAAGTAATTCCGGACGAAAACAAATTAAAAGGGGAAGTCTTAACTAATAGACGTTTGATGAATAGTGGAAGTGATAGACTTTTCGTTAATGTATCAGAAAGGTCAGATTATAAGGTTTATGCTTACGAGTGGGACGGAAGTCCAAAGACTCAAACAAGTTATTATTAAGAGATGAACGAGGGAGACTCGTTCTCTCACGATTCATTATTCGGAAAGGATAAGAGAATATGAACGAATTAACTATTAAAAAAGAACAAATAATAGATAATAACAATATAGTCATTGAAAAACTTTTAAAAGACTTTTACGAAAGCATAGACGTTGACGACGAAACAATAAAGACTTATAAAACGGGAATTAAAAACTTTCTTAATTGGATTAAGGACAATGACATAAAACAAATTGATAAAAAGACAATGATTAGTTATAAGAACTATTTATTATCAGAATTTAAACCAACAACGGCAACCACTTATTTGAGTGGTGTTAGAAACCTTTTTAATTTTTTAGAAGAATTAGGAATTCCAAATGTTATGAGAAACATTAAAGGAATAAAAGTTCCAAAAGACTTTAAAAGGCAACCGCTAACACGAGAACAAGTTTTAAAAATGATGAAAGATAAATCAAACAATCTTGAAACATTACAAGATTATAGAGACAACGCAATTTATAATTTACTTGTAAGAAACGGATTAAGAACGATTGAACTTTCACGTGCTAACATTGATGATTTAAAGCAAGTTGGAGGTCAATATATTTTAAAGATACAAGGAAAAGGACAAACGGATAAAACACAAACGGCGGTCTTAAAAGACGGGGCGTTAGTTCCTTTACTTACATATCTTGATAAAAGAGGAAAAGACAATTTTCAACCGCTATTTATTGGTCTTGCTACTAATAAATACGGGTCAAGACTTACAACAAGAAGTATAAGAAGAATAATAAAAGGTATGTTTATACATAATGGTTATATTTCAGATACAATCACAACCCATAGTTTAAGACATACGGCGTTGACGTTTGCTTTAAAGGGTGGGGCAAGTTTACAAGAAACAAAAGAATTAGGACGACATAGTGATATAAACACAACGTTGATTTATTCTCATAATATAGAGAGAATAGAGAACGCCCCCGAACAATACATAGAAAACTATTTAAAAGGGGAAAAGAAAGAAAATGAAAAATAATAAACGAAAGGTAGGATATAATGGGAAAAATAATAACAATATGTAATTTTAAAGGCGGAACGGGTAAGTCAACAACTACTCATACGTTAGGCGTAGGGTTAGGATTAAGAGGTTATAAGGTGTTATTAGTTGACGCCGACCCTCAATGTAATTTAACTTTCGTTTCCAATATAGATACAAAAGATAATACAAACACAATATATGAGTTGATTAAGGGAGAAAGAGACCCAAAAGAAACAATATATAAAACTAAATATTATGATATTATTTGCGGAAGTTTAAGTATTTCTCGTGCGGATAACGAATTAACAAAAGAACCATATATCTTTAATTGTTTTTATCTATTAAAAGAACAATTAGATAAAATAAAAAAAGAATATGATTTCATCATCATTGATACACCGCCGACACTTGCTCTTATAACTCAAAATTGTTTGGTGGCAAGTGATAGCGTAATTGTTCCAACACAAGCGGATTCATTTTGTATAAGTGGACTTGCTAATTTAAGAAAACAATTAGATATAATTTCAAGTAGAACAACAAATAAGGATTTATATATAGAGGGAATATTACTTGTAAAATATTCAGAGAGAACAACGTTAAATAGAGTATTAAAAGAAGAATTATTTAACGCAAGTAAAATATTAAATACGAAGATATATCCATACGCAATACGTGAAAGTGTAGGGGTAAGAGAAAGTCAAACATTAAAGAGTAATATATTACTTGATAATCCAAAAAATAATGCGTCCATTGATTATACATACTTTATAGAACAATTTTTAAAAGATAATAAAGAAAAGGAGAGTAAATAATATGAGTAGTAAGTTAGACAAATTAAAACAAGCAACCGGAGGAACATTTACGGATTTATACGTAGATAATAAACCCCAAGAAGTAAAACAAGAGGTTAAAGAGGTTAAGGAAACAAAAAAGGTAGAACAACCAAAAGAAAAGGTTTCAGTAGAAAAACCAAAACCAATAGTAGAACATAAAGAAGAAAAGAAAGAGAGTCCAAAACAAATGTTAAGTTTTAGGATTCCAACAAATGTTATTGAGGACATAGACAAATACGCATACGTTGAACGTATGAATAAACAAGACGTAATTATAATGGCGTTAGAAAAATTTTTCAATAGTAAAGACTCAAAAGAAGTATTGAGTCAATATGATGAAATTAAAAAGTAGAGGTGTTAAAAATGGGAATCGGTAAAAAATTAAAAACGCCTTACGGAGATTTAATCGTAAAGGCATATTCATATCAAAATAATGGGAGACTTGCTATCTTATTATATACGGAGGACGGAGAATTATTTGAGGATTTGACTATCAATCTATCAGATATGATGACGTTAGAAATAGACGAGGGATTTATTAGTTCCGATATTGAACTTATAAATAATGATAAGTTTAATATATATGATACGTTAGAAAAATTAAATATTATAAAAGAAAATTACGGAAAGAAACAATATAATATGGGACGATATACTCACGTAAGATTTAATTTAGACGTATTAAAAGAATATGATTCAGAGGGAATAGAAAAGTTTTTAAAGGAAAATAGTTAATATTTTCTTTTTTTTCTTATTATGATATAATGTAATTGGTGGACGTAGTGAATCCACCGGTCATTAAGACAAGTTTTTTTATACTTGTTATTGAAGAAAGTTTTTTATATCTTTCTTCTTTTTTTATTTGTGGTATAATGTTTATGGCGGAATTATCCGCCCGTCAAGATAGACATATCTTGTCGTTTGTTTTGATTAAGGAAACGTTTTCTCGTTTCCCTTTTTTATTTTTATGATATAATGTAATTGGTGGTGTTATACCACCGACACACACAATACATTTTCTTATTATGTATTGTTGCTTTTAAGGGAGGACGAAAGTCCTTCTTTTTTTATATAGTGGTGTCCGGTAATACGCAAAGTAGGACACGAAATTATATGGTAATTACACGAAGAAATATTGTATTTTTTTTTATCGTAAACGTCTATATATATGAGAGGACATATTCCATATATATTATACGTTTTTGTATTTCCAATAATATATATGGTTTGTCCCTCACTTTTTAAGAATCAACGTTGAATTAGTGTCGGGTATAGATATGATGACGGGTCTTTCGTTGAATTTTAGTCAATGGTCGTTGAAATAGTGTCTACCTAATAATAATAAATAATACAACCAAAAAGAAACCAATCACATAATAAATTATGTAGATTGGGGTCTTTAAGAGAAATACAAATAGGAGGAAATACAAATATGGGAGAAGTAGAATTATACGTTCCTTTAAGGAACTCATTTTTTAGTAGTAAAGATTTGAAACCCGGAGAATTAAGGACTCTTGCTTTATTATTAAGTCAGAGAGAAGATTATATATTTTATGAGAATATAACCGCTAAACAATTAAACGTTAGTTTAAGGACAATGGAAAGACGTTTTAAGAGGTTGTTAGAATTAGGATATATAAAAAAGGTTTTTAAGGTTAACTATAACCAATATAAGAAAAACTTTAATTGGGTTTTAACAAATGATTCAAAAATATATAAGGTTTCATCAAAAAACCAAAAATACTATACGAGGTTTAAGAAGTCATTTATTTTGGATAATAATATAAATGATTTTGATTGGTTGGTATTAAGTGTTATGTTATGTAATAGTAAGGATTATAAGAATTATCCGTCTACCATAAGAAATAATCTTAATATTTCATCAGATAAAAGGTCAAAACTAACTAAATCCATTGAAAGATTAGAAAGTATGAAACTCGTATTTAAAAATTATGATACAAACGGAAAGTTATTTTATGCTTTAAATGATGAGGTATGGAACTTTATTATTAAAATAGATAGGTCTCAATATGAGACAGAAGAACAAAAACAAGAAAGAAAGACACAAGAAAATCTTGTAGTAATACACCATATAGATTATGAAAAACAAAAAAAATATATGGATATGTCTTTAATTTATAAGGAGGAATAATTATGAAATATGATAAACCATATTTAACAGTTGACGAGGTCAAAGAAATGACTCACATATCAAACGAAACAATAAGAAAGTATTTAAGAAGTGGTAAGTTAAAAGGAAAGAAAAAAGGGGGTCATTATTTAATTAGACCCGAGGACGTAGTGGCGTTTGTTGAATCAGACGAACAAGAAGAAGAACAAGAGGAGAAGAAATAATATGATGATTAGTCGTGAAGTTAACCTATCAAAAGAGTTTGAAAAGGTTTTAGGTAATGATATATTGGATTCAATGGAACAATATATTAAAAATAGTGTTAAAGAGGTGGCGTCCAATAATACGTCCACTTCCGGAACAAAAGAATTAGACGAATATATAGAAAAAATATGTTATAGGGTTATGAGTAAAGTATTAGGAGAGGTCTTTAAAGCAAGTGAGAAAAGAAGTTTTGAGCGTATGTTATGGTACGGAGGTTATAATAGATAGTTAGACGGGTTATCCCGTCTCTTTTTTTTGTCTCAAATGGGCGTTTTTGTGTCCGAAATGTATATTTAGATAACTTTTGGTTAACTTTATGACGTTTCAGACAATAAAATGGGCGTTTCAGACGCAACGAAAGAATATTTTATGTATAATTCATCACTTAAATTGATTCTACGACACATAAAAAGACGTATTTCTACGTCTCATTTATCTTAAATCTATTCATATAATCACAATATTTAGTTGTTCCGTCGTTTCCGCACATTTTCTCACTTAAATTTTTTACTATGTTTTTAAATCTTTCAATGGTTGGATTAGTCTCAATCATATTTACATAATATTCTATTGTTAATCCAACAACCATTAACCTTTCAACCATAGTAATAAACTTAAAGAATTCCGCTACTCTATCGTGAATTCGTGGTGCTATAAGTAATGAAAACTTTTCTTTTTCGGTAATTAGTTGTTTTAAATGGTCGCTTATAGAAGTAGTTTCATTATTTAATTGTTGCTTATAATCTTGTTGTAATGTAACCTCTATTAAACAATAAATCTCATCAGTTATAAATTCTATATCCGCCATACCACCACTAGCAAATGACTTCGGTATTCCTCTTTCGTCTAATGATAAATTAGGTTTAACATATTCCGCCCCGTATATTTTTGCGGTTGCTAATGCTATTAACCACTCTAACCTAACAGGTTCCGGAATATCATTGAATCTTGACCTTTCGTCTTTATTCTTTCCTAACATAAGTAATTCTTCTTTTATTAAAGGCATATCGTATCTTTCAACGGAAGAATCAAATATTCTCTTATTATGAATATTATCCAATTTAGATAATTGTTTATCCAATGAATCGTTTTCATCAATACTAACGCCAAGTAATGAACTTTTAGATAATACAAGTTCCTTTTTAACTTCTTCGGATTGTTCCCAAGGAAGATATATATTTGATAAGTAATTAAAGTATTCTTCATCAGAACTAAATTCTTTGAACTCATAGTTCTTATATTCTTCTAATATAGATTTTACTTTACTCTTATTATAATCGTTATATCTAATATAAAGGTTTTCTCCAAAACCACTTGCCACCAATAATCCGGTCATATCAAATTTTCTAAATACGTCGTCCGCATAGTCTTTTAATATACTTCTAAATTGAATTCTATTAACCCCAACAACATCATATAGATATTCTTCTAAATATGGTTGACTAACCTTATTCCCAAATTTTTCTCTATATTCTATTATCCTATTTACTACTTTTTTGTAATCACAATCTTTCATTGATAATACAAATATAGCAAATTCGTGCCATAATAAACCTTTTTCATTTTCATAATGTTTGTTTAATTCATCAATAACAAATAAAGTATTTAAAAATGGACGTGCCTTATTATAAATAGTTGTTCTTTGAGGGTTTTTTGCGTGTAATCCAATCATTGCTTTTGTATACACGTTTTCAGAATCTTCCCCGTTAATTAAGGATTCTCCTAATTTTGTTATTTTTAAATGTAGTAATTTTCTACTATTCCCTTTTAAACTTACTAACCCCGTATCTTTTAAGGCACGAATTTGTGTCATAACTCGTCCCTCGTCTCCGGTTTTTTGAGGGTTATCATTTATAATTCTTTTTATTTCGGCGTCGGATAAAATAATCCCGTCCTTATATTTTTCCTTTATGATTGAGTCTAACTTCGTAAACTTATATATACCACGTCTTATCAATTCGTAGTATATTTCGTCTTTTACTTCAACGCTTAAATCTTTATCGTCAAATTCTTTTAATACTTCCAAAAATTCAGTATTACGACGGGGATTCCTTATTGTTGTACTAATTGAAAATACTTTAAATCCCGGATTATTTCCACTCGTTCCCATATTAGACTTCCTCCTTAAAATTAGTAATTAAGACTTCTTGTGCTATTGTAATATTTTTCTTTCTATAATTAGAATTTAGATATTTTCTATTAAGATAATACATATTATATTTAACCGCCCACTCTTTTAATAACTCATTAACTTTTCCGTTTGATGAAATAACGTTAGATAAAACGAATCTATATCCTTTTTTATTTAACTTATCTAAAAGGTTTAATAAATCTTTCTCATCAGATTCTTTCCATAATGTATTATATGGTGCTTGTGTTATCAAATATGGAGGGTCAAAATAATATAATGCTTTCTTATCTTTATATAAAGACTCATCTCTAAAATCTTTCATACTTATTACTACTTTTTTTTCTCTAAATGCGTTGGTATACTCTTTTGTTTTTTCCCTTAATGAATTTGAAAAATCAACTTTTCCAACCGGAACATTATATAATCCTTTTGAATTGAATCTTATATAATGATTAAAACCAAACACTATTAAAGCAAATAATTTTTCAGTTGTAGGATTATTGTTGTAGTCCTCTTTTAATTTATTAAATGGTGCTTTGTTATATAATGATAATCCCTCGTGTTTTTCTTCTTTATAAAAATGTAATCCATTTCTAAACGTATCGGTAAAACCATACTCTTTAATAATTGAATCCATTTCTTTTATAATTGAATCGGAACTATTGTTTTTGAAATAGTTTAATAAAGATATTGTTATAGGGTTATTATCATTTATAACTATATTCTCACAATCAGAATTTAAAGCAACTAAACCACTTCCACCGAATATATCAATTAAGGTATTAGACTTATTATTTATATATGGCATAATTTGATTTAAAAGTTTAAACTTGTTTCCCGTATAATTTAGAGGAGAGTTAATCATTTTCTAACCTCTTTAAAGTTATATCATAATACTTTTTATCTATCTCCGCCCCTATTACGTTTCTATTAAGATTTTTACACGCTAACGCAGTTGTTCCACTTCCAAGAAATAAGTCTAAAACTACGTCTCCCTCGTTTGTATGTCTCCTTATAAGTTCTTCCATAACTTCTAAATGTTTTTGTGTAGGGTGTAATCTTTTCTTTCCTCCCGGAACTATTCCCGTTTCAATAACGGGTTTTAAATACCCCACTTCTTTTGGTTTATTAAACGTCCAAGGTTTGCCTTCTTTAACCGCCCATACCGCAAATTCACAATCGTTTACATATCGTCTTTCAACGTTTCGTGGCATAGGATTTCTTTTAACCCACCTTATAACGTCTTTTATAATAAAACCACATTTTTCTAATTGT
>Ga0310696_10008800_pt1 | contig 11738 bp, 8 predicted proteins | sample AusTroGonzalo_MG_4_FD_203885 | JGI IMG/M metagenome (GOLD analysis project Ga0310696, IMG submission 203885) | Bovine rumen microbial communities from tropical cattle in Woodstock, Queensland, Australia - Gonzalo_02 (v2) (version 2) | ecosystem: Host-associated > Mammals > Digestive system >...
TTGAAAGCGGCGAGGCTACAATCGAACTCATCCAGGAAAAAGGCAAGGAGATCGACAACAAGGAGATTGAGAAAAAACTCAAGTTTTTGTTGACAAACAAAGGAAAGACCAAAGATTACGACTCAGAAGTCGAGAAAGCCGTGCCATTGCAGGACAAGCCGGTGCTTGAAAACCAGGTCCAGACACCTTCAGGCGAGGTGGTGACAGAGGAGCACATCGACGAAGACGTGAAGGAGATAGTGAACAACGTGAAACCAGAGGTGAAGACCATCAAAGGCGAGGACAACGTTGAGCGTCAGGTTGTTACGATAAAACTCGAGCTTGCCCCGGACCACATCCGCACACGCGCAGAGCAGTACAAGAATGAGATTCAGAAATATTGCCAGAAGTGGGATGTCGACCCGGCATTAGCCTACGCCATCATGCAGACAGAGTCGTCGTTCAACCCGAAAGCTAAGTCATACGTGCCGGCATACGGCCTGATGCAGATTGTGCCGAAGACAGCGGGGGCAGACTGCGCCCAGAGTCTCAAAAAGCCTTTCTCAGCTCCGACAGGCAACTACCTCTACGAGCCTGAAAACAACATAGAGATGGGCGTGCATTATCTGTATTTGTTGAAAAAGAGATATTTCACCAATGTCAACGACAAAGACAGCCAGAACCTGTGCGTCATAGCTTCGTACAACACCGGAGCCGGCAATCTGGCACGCGCTTTGAGAGGCGACACCAAGATCGGCAAAGCCATCCCTCAAATCAACGAGATGACTTACGACCAGCTCTTCAAATATCTCGAGAAGAAACTCCTTCCTGAGACACAGAACTACATCAGAAAAGTAACAGAAAGAATGAATAATTTTAAAACTTGGTTAAAATGAAAAAAGCAATCGCAACAAACAACGCTCCAGGAGCAATCGGACCTTACAGCCAGGCCATTGCAGCAAACGGATTTTTATTTATCTCAGGTCAGATGCCAGTGAATCCAGCCACAGGCAACGTGGTTGACGGAGGCATCACCGAGCAGACCGAAATGGTGATGAAGAACCTCGAAGCCATCCTCAAAGAGGCAGGATGCACCTTCGACAACGTGGTGAAATCGACATGCTATCTCAGCGACATCGCCAACTTCGGCGCAATGAACGCTGTCTACGGAAAATATTTCAAGCAGGACCCTCCAGCGAGAGCAGCTTTTGCAGTTAGAACACTTCCAAAAGAAGTCATGGTAGAAATCGAAATGATAGCCGCATTATGAAAAAATTAGCTTTATTATTGGTTGCAGCATTCATCGTGACATTGTTCACGGTTTCATGCTCAAAGAAAAAAGACGATACTGCATCAACAACTACAAAGCCGTATTCAGAGCTTATCGTAGGACGTTGGAAAACCAACGCCGAGAACCCGTACTATGAAGTTTACTATGCCGATGGTACAGGAAAATATTGGGATACAGCAGACGGCACAATGGAAGAAGAAGCTGACACTTTCGATTGGACAATTGACGAAAACAACAAACTTACTCAAATAGTACATTTCCAGTCGGGAGCTGCAGATCTTCCACAGTACTGCAACATCCTCATCTTAAATGAAACGACATTTAAGTATAATAACGACGGTTGGAGAGCCGAATACAATTTAATAAGAGTGAATTAACATGAAAAAAGCTTACAAGGTCACTTGGATTAGCCTCGCCTCGGTGTTGGGCGTGGTTATCATCACAGTTTTGATAGCACTTTATCTGGTGCTGAGTCCGAAACGTCTGACGTCATTAGTCAACAAATACGCGTCGGATTTCATCACTTGCGACTACAACTTCGGCAAGGTCGACTTGACTGTGTTCAAGACCTTCCCCGACGTAGGACTGGAGATCAAGGACCTTGTGCTTATCAACCCCACCAAAGGCTGGACCACCGACACCCTCGCCGCCATCGACGAATGCGTGGTATCGGTGAATCTCAAGAAGATACTGTTCGAAGACGAGATCATAGTGAACAGCTGTCTGCTCAACGGCGGTCTTGTGAACGTGTTTTTCGACACTGAGGGCAACAGCAATCTCGATATCTTCCCGCCGAGTGAGGCGGAGCCGAACGAGGCGGAAGAAGGAGGCTCATATCTCATCGACCTTAACAAGCTGGCACTCAACAATATAGAGGTCAGATACACCGACCTCGGAGCCAACACCGTGGCCAACATCAACGGCCTCGGCCTTAATGCCAAAGGCATGATGAAAGACGAGCTCATCAACGGCGACATCGATTTGAGTATCAACGATATACGGGCTACAGTTGACAACGACACCGCCAATATCGACGCAGCCATCAAAGACATCAACTTCAAGGGAAAAGTCAAGATGGCGGGCGACGACATCAAAGCCAACATCAACCTCGGGACAGGCGCTCTGGCACTGCTCATGACAGGCAACGAGAACGTCATGGCGGGCTTGAACAGCCTCAACGTGAGCTACAACGGCGACGTCAACGACTATAATGTTATCAAAGGTACTGTAAACCTTGACATTGACGATGTGACGGCCATAATGGATAACGACACATACGCCGACAATGCCGACTTCAGCCTTGAGATACCTCTCGAGCTGAATCTGGCTGAATATCAGGCTAAATTTGAGAAATCTGAGATAAGTCTTAATAAAATAAAGATTGAATTCATCGGGTCGACGACGTTGAAGGATGACATCACAATGAACATGGACATCCGCACCAACACGATGATTATCAACGATTTGATACGTTTGTTACCTGAAAAGCTGAAAGAAGAGCTGCTCGGCGGCATGAAGATCGACGGAAAGGTGTTGCTCCTCTCACATATCGAGGGCACCTATAACGACACTCAGATGCCTGTCATCAACGCCGACGTGACGCTAAACGACGGTTTTTTTCAGATGGACGGCGAGCTGCCATACCCTCTCGCTGCCGTCAACACCACCATTCACACCGATCTTGACCTTAACGGAAAATCGGATGTATACATCAAATCGCTGCGTGCGAGGATGAACAACACCATCGTCGCGGCAAGCGGAAGCATCAAAGACGTGATGGACAAGATGCTCTGCAACATCAGCGTCAAGGCCGATGTCAACTTCAACGATGTGAAATCGTTCCTGCCTGAAGAGCTTATCGCTCAAGGCTCAGTCAAGGCTGATGTCAACATCAAAGGTACCGTCGAACAGTTTACCGAGCTCGACCTCATGAACACCAAACTCAACGGCAACATCAGATGTAAAGACTTGGATATCAGATACTTCGACACCGTCAACGTCAAATCTTCAGACTTAGAACTCGATTTCGTCTTGCCGAATCCATCGGGTAATTTCCTGAAAAACGGCTTGGCGCAGGTTAAAATCAGCGGTACTGACTTAGATGCCGACATCACCAACATGATGACTGCGATGCTCAATGATTTCGACCTCTCGGCGCAGGTCTCCAATGTCTTGGACAGCACCGCCGTCATGGCAGCCATCGCCGACTTCGGATTCGGCAGCATCGATTTCACCATGGACGACATGGAGTTTCATTCCAACAACGCCAACGGCAGTGCCTCAATGCTGCCTTCGTTGACAGAAGGTAACATTTCCTATGCGGCAGTTTACAGCAGCGACACTCTGGTCTTTGTCATGGGCGAGGACATGTATTTCGCCACCGAAGCCCTTTCACTTGATGTAAGTGCCGACTACGACGAAAAAGAAGAAGATTTATTCATACAATGGAATCCTACTGTAGGACTTGACCTCAGCAACGCCATCTTCGAGATGGAAGACATGAGCGAGAGCGTTGTTATCCCAGAAATCAAACTGAATTACGGCACGCAAGGACTGCATATTGAAAACAGCCAGATAGCGCTTGGTAACTCCGACTTCGAGCTTGAAGGAAACCTGACAAATCTGTATGAGCATTTCAAAAACAATGATCTTTTGGTCGGAGAGTTTAATTTCACATCAGAATACACCGACATAAACCAGCTCATGGACATGTTCAGCGGCGCAGGAGCCGAGGAAGAGGAAGCATCGCAAACCATTGCGGCAGCCGACACCACGACAGTCCAGGAAGACGACCCGTTTATGGTGCCATACGGCGTGGATATCATATTGCACACCAATATCAACAACGCATTGGCTGGCGAGATGGAGATTCATAACGTCGGCGGCGACCTCACAGTAAAAGACGGAATCCTCGTTTTACAAGAGATGGGCTTCACCAGCGACGCAGCCAAGATGCAGCTGACAGGTTTGTATAAGTCGAAGAGAAAGAATCACTTATATGCAGGCATCGACTTCCATCTGCTTGACATCGACATCGCAGAGATGATACGCATCATCCCTGACCTCGACACCATCGTCCCTATGTTGAAGTCGTTCGCAGGCAAAGCCGAGTTCCATTTCGCGGCCGAGACCAACATGAAATCCGACTATTCGTTGAAATATTCGACTTTGAAGGCGGCATGCAGCATCGAAGGACAAGACCTCGTGGTGCTCGACACCGAGACATTCGACAAAATCAAACGGCTGCTCTTCTTCAGCAAGAAGACCGACAACAAAATCGACAGCCTCGACGTGCAGTTTACCGTGTTCAAAAACGAAATCGACGTCTACCCGTTCGCCGTCTCGATGGACAAATATTCGGCTATGCTCTATGGCCGTCATAACCTCGACATGAGCTACGACTACAACATCGCGGTGCTCAGTCCGCCGATTCTCAGCAGGTTAGGTCTTGAAATCAAAGGCCCCGACTTCGACAATATGAAGTTCAAGGTCAGAAGAAGCAGACACAAGAACCTGTTCAAGCCTGAGAAGCGCGACTACAAGGAGGAAAAGATAGCAGAAATCAAGAAGATTATCGCTAACTCTTTGAAAGAAAATGTCAAACCTCAGTAATTCTGGCGTTTTACGACTTTCAATACGGCTGTTGCTCGGTGCATTTTTCATCGGCACAGCCGTATTGAAATTATTGTCGATCGACAACTTCGAGGTTTACATCTACAGCTTCGGTCTTTTCAGTTACACCTGGACTACATTTTTCTCAAGATTATTGATCTTCATCGAGTTGTTGATAGGAATAAGCCTCATTTTGAAGATTTGTTTCAAGCAAATCTGGTGGCTCACCATGCTGATGATGGTTGGATTCACCTTGTTTTTAGTCTACGCAGCAATATTTCGAAACGACAGCAACTGTCACTGTTTCGGAGATTTGATAGAGCTCAACCCGATACAGTCTATCCTTAAAAATATCATCACGATAGCGCTGCTTTTCTTTATCAAAAATGAAGAAAGCCACGATTACAAACCGGTTTTGAAGAAATGGCTTGTCGCTTCAACTATAGTGGTTTCGCTGGTCATTTCTTTCGTTTTGCTCCCGATGGACGTGGTTTACAACAAGATTTATTCCGAAAAGGAAAACGTGAACACCGTGGCGTTTTACGAGAGTTTGTGTGATTCCACTTACGCTGAGTTACAACACGGCAGATACCTTATTAATTATGCGATTGCCGGCTGCAAATACTGTCGCATCGGAGCCGAGAAGCTCACTTTGATGGTCGACCGGCATGGCATTCCGCATGACAGGATAAAATTTATCATTGGCGGCAGCGATGAGGCAATTGGCAGATTCATAGAATTAACTGGCACTTCCGATTACGAGCACTGGAAGATACCGGCCCCAAAATTTATGTCGATAACCTTTGGCAAGTTCCCGCTTTATGTCTTCATTGAGGACGGCAAGGTTGTGAAAGCCGGGGATTTCAGAGTTTTGGATGATGAGATTATTGATGAGTTTTTTTGATTTTTTTCATATCTTTGCAGATTATAATTATCATTTTCACTATGAAAAAATACATATTTATAATTCTCGCCAATCTTATTATTCTTTCGTCATGTAATATTGGTTTTAACAAACAGTATGACGAACGGATGAACAAAGCATTGGATTCCACTGAAGCCTTGTATAAGCAAGAACCCTTTGAATTGCTTTATGCAGCCGAAAACACCCCTGATGATCTGACCGAATCAGTAGCATATTTTTCCAAAATGAAAGACTATCAAAAAACGGCAAGAGCAGCTCTATTGGTAGGATATAATCTAACTGCAGAGGGCGAATGGCAGCAAGCAACAGACTATCTGAAGAAATCTGAGCATTATGCTGGATTGTCAGGTGATTCATTAACTTTAGCAGTAGCACTTCACAGGATGGCATGGGTCTTTTTGAATACTGATATTACATTAGGCGATACTGTGACAATCTACCATGCAATAGATATGCTGAAAAAAGCCGATTCATATTATGGCAATCATTATGAGAAACGTTCTAAAGCACAAAGTACATGTGCGATGTTTTATTGCATTGTAAAAGAATATGACCAAGCGGATATTTGTTTGCAAAAAGCAGTTAAATTCGCCGAAATGGCTGATTCGCAAAGTGCCTATAATTGGGCAATGCATAATTATACGATTATTTATCGTCAACAAGGAAAATATAAAGAAGCATTAGACTATGCAAAAAAAGCATCTCTTATTTACGCTGGTGATTATTTTGATTTAGCAAATGCCTTTTTCAAATGTGGATATAATGATTCTGCGGCATATTATTTTTCTGTTACGGAACAAAAACTTGATACTTTAAAAGTACACAAAGGTTTTAATATGATGGTATATAACAGATTGGCACATTTTTATGAATGTCAGGGGGATTATGAAAAAGCATTTTCATACGTAAGAAAACACGAGACACTGTTTTATATTGATAACCAAGAGTCTGCGCAAAAGAATGTGCTAGAAATTCAGAAAAAATATGATTATGAGATGGTTCAAAACGCCATGAATAAAAAAGTGGCCAATAATCAACGTGTTATAATAATTATTTCTTTCATAACAGTAATTATTCTGATTGCATTATTGATTTCACAAAAAAAACTGGCGAAGAAAAACAAGATTGACGCTGAAAACAAAGCCAAATTGCTCCACTATATGTTGATTAACAAGGATTTGGCGGAAAAATACAATAGCACTGAAAAAATGAATCAGGAAAACGTCAAAATGCTATTCGAGGCATGGAATAAAGAAGAAATGACCATGATAAAATTGGCAATTTTTGACAAAAACAAGTCAGATAAGGCGTTGATTAATGAATTGAAGCTCCATGTTTTCGATAAAAAGGACAGTTGGGATGCCATGATGGGTGTTGTTGACAAACTATACCCTGGACTTCGTGAAACGATAGCTCAAAAATATCCTGATTTAAACGATGATGAGAAAAAAGACTATATACTCTCATTTTTTAATGTTTCGCGTCAGGAAGAAGCCGATTTGCTCGGAATCAGCATTAGTGTTGTCGATAAATTGAGAAACAAAACACGAAAGAAAATCAATGCGACAGAACTATAATTATTAGGATATTAACTATAAAAATTCGGATACCAAGTTTTATACATCATTGATTTTTAATAACATACACCGTTTTTAATAACAAATAGTTCGGACGACTGTTCGGATAGCTTTATTTTAAAAGTATTTTTGTGTCAAATATTTAAATCACAAAAGTATGAAAAAACTATCATTTCTTTTAATGGGCTTGATTATCGCTCTGTCAGGCATGTCGCAGAACTATTTCGAAACGTTTATTCGTTCTGATGATGGTATTAAACGCGAGGGGAAATATGTGGTGGAGACACCAGGCCATGGTTATGTTATAAGCTTTAATGTCAAGGTTGGAAGTGATATTTATAATGAGATGCTTGCCAGCCTGTCATCGGAGGGTGAAGTGCTCAAACAACTTGTTTTTCAGATAAACGGCAAGAACCTGATATACTGCGGTCTTTTCCGCCATCCGGAGAATGAAAACGAAATTCTGGCCGTTGCGACACTTGTTGAGGGTAATAATACGGATGACTACATTCAAAAAGAGATTGCTTTCATCAGATTTGACGATGATCTCAACGTCATAAGCCAAACGGTCCATGATTTCGGTGACGAGTATGTGCATTTGTCAGCAGACGGAATCTTGCACCGACTGAGATTATTATTGGATAATGAAGGAACAGTCACCATGGTGGCACATTGTAAAAAAACAACCGGATATTGCAATTTGTTTGCACGATTCACATCAGATGGTGAGTTGCTGGCGCAGACGGAGTTTGACCTGACGTCAAGCGGTGCCGGCCGTCTTATAAATTGTTCCGCAAATATGAAATCCGACAGGAGTTTTGGCATGATATTATATGAATCTAATAATGGTGGCGACCATTATTATGAGGTGGACTCGGCATTTAACCTTACAAGGATAGGCAAGCTTGCGCACCTAACTTTAAGGGAAACGGTGGATACCACGTATTATTACGCACTTGAAGGGTTTGTTGAAAACCTAAACGATTCTGTTGCCCTGATCACATCATCTGCATTGTTTTTAAAGCATTTGGGTGGTGAACATGGCTGGTTCCATTACCTCACATCATTAGATGACAGCCTTAACGTGTTAAATACAAATATATGGGATATCGCAACAAAGGATGAAAATGCGCCAGGCGGCATAGATTACCAATCGACAAGACTTCCAGCGAGAGATATTGCTATAAGCATTACAGATGATGCCGTATTCCATTGTGGTGTTATGGGGATAAATGACCATTCACATAATCCTTCCGTATCAAGTATTGCCCCATCCACGATAACTCTCTGCAAGTTCGACAAAGAACTGAATCTGCAATGGCGCAGGTATTACGGCAGTGACGGCAGTTTCTACGATGTCAATGTGATTAAGGCCACAGAAGACGGCGGCTGCATAATGACAGGTGTTTATAATAAAGACATGCAGGTTTACGATTTGTTGTCATATGTCCTCAAAGTCGACGAAAACGGCTATGATGCCATAGGCGAGAACGCGGAATCCATCGCCAGACCATATTTCTGCTTTCCGAATCCGGCAAAAGACAACGTTTACATTGAGTTCTCACCAGATGTCAATTGCCAATCAGTTGAAATATATACCCTCGATGGGCGATTGCTGAAATCACAAAACAATAATTTTGATAAAATAAACATCGCCAACCTCACCCCAGGTTTATACCTGATCAAACTGCGGATGTTCGACGGTTCAGAGTTCACAGAACGTATTGTTAAAGAATGAAACATTTCAAATTAATAATATCAACTGTGCTTTTGCTGCTTGTTGCGTTTTGTTGTGTCAACAACATAGTCGAAACGCAGCAGGCGGCAACGCCTGAACCTTACATCAAGCCCGACTCCGCCTTCGTGAGCCAGTCGCTGGCGTTCGCCGAAGAGCATCAATGGGTGTCGTTCACCCTGTACCGCGCCGGCCACCGCACCTACCTCTGGAACGACGTTTATTGCTTCCACGACATTTCCTTCGAAGATAAGCAACATTATGTCGATTCGATAATGGCATGTAATAGCAAAAAGGCAACCATTGATTTTCAATGAGTTGCCTTTTTTATTTGTGGAGCATAGGAGAATCGAACTCCTGACCTTTTGAATGCCATTCAAACGCTCTACCAACTGAGCTAATACCCCATTTGAATTGCGTTGCAAAAATACAAAAAATTTTATTATCGCAACAATTTTTTCAAAATTATTTCCGACGGCCTTTTCTGCGACCATTTCCTTGTTCTTCAACCACTTTTTTCGGCTTGCGGAAGATGTCGTTAGGGTCGACAGGACGCAGATCTTCGAGCCACTCGAAGCCTTTAAGCATCTCGATGCCTGGCTTCATCTTCTCCTTCGGATACAAGGTCTCATTGGTCTTTTTGAAATATTTGATTCTGACAATCTGGTTTTTCTCGATTTTGATATCCATCGCCACGCTCTGCGACACGTTGACGCCAATCATTGAGCCGTCTTCCTCACGCAGCCAGTACACTGTCTCGGCATTGCCATCGTCATAGACATGGTCGAGTTCGTTATCCTTGAAATAGGCTATCATCGTCTTGCCTTTGATTTGGTTGAAGCCCTCGATGGTGTCCTTCTGGATGATGAAGCCGTTAGGATAAAGAAGTACGCTGTCGATGGCTTTTCTCGCAATCACGATATTGATGGAGTCGCCGCGCAGCTGGCTGTTTTCAGCCCACACTATAGGCTCGCGTCGCATCTTGGCACATGAATCGGCGATGTAATAGTTCAACGAATCGCATTTTCCTTGGATGTCGCGACGATAGAAACGCACATTGTAATAAGCCAGCATCCGCTCAGCCTTCTGTGTTAACGTATCCATGAAGAAAAACAGGGTGTCGGAATGCAGATAAAGCGTGTCTTTGTCAGCAAAATATAGAGCTCGCACGCTGTCAGTGACGTAACTCTTACCCAGTTTCTTCCACATCTCGGCATAGTTGCCTTCCACAATCGCCTTGTTGACAGTGTCTTCGATAATAACGTTACTCATCGCCTTCGCGAAATCGGCTTTCTTATCGTAAAACATTGTGTCAGAAGTGATTGAGTAGCCCTGATTGCTCAAAGTGGCACGCTTGTCGAGATATGCGATGTCGTTTTTTGCGTCATACCAGCCGTAGTTGCCTACAAGGACATTATCATCATAATAGATTGTCGTCGGACCGAAGAAATACATCTTCTCTTCTTGGATACGATACTCCAAAGTATCAGTAAACATTCGGCTTTTCGGCGTAGTCACCACCACGTCGGTACGGAAATACGCCACCTGGATGTCATCGCGGTAATAACCTTTGCGTGACACGAGGTTCTTGTCGTTGCGCGTTATCGAGCCATGACGCGGATAAGTGGCGAGATGCTTATTCCTATCATACGTCATGTAATTGGTTTTCAACACCGTAGAGTCATCTTTAAGGATGACGTTGTCGAACAGCTCGGCAAATTTGATGTCGCCTGAATATTTACATTTGTCGCTGAAGATATCGGTGCTGTCGTTCACTATGATATGGACATTACCGTATCCGTCGAAGTAACGTGTCTTCTCGTTGAAATGAGCGCTGTCGCTGTAAAAATACGCCGAATCCTGACGCAGTGCCACGTTTCCGATAAGACGTTCCACATTCTTTCCAAACGACTCATCATAAATCTGATGGTCGGCATGAACGATATGGACAAACGTCTTGCTGTTTTGCTGAGCGCTGAGGGTCCAACAAAACAACAAGACAATCGTCAGAATTGTTAATTTATGACAACGCATAACATGAATGTATGGGCGAATAATGATTCGCCCTTACACTATTCGTATTTTTTGTTTTCAGCCTTGCCGTCGAGCACCATGATGCCGTTGAGGGCGAGGGCGAGCATCTCGTCTTCACCTGGGTAACGGTACACAGGAGCTATCTTCTCGACGTGTTCGGTCACGATGCTGCAGAAGGTCTTGTCGTAGGCCATACCGCCTGTGATGAAGATGCCGTCGACGTTCATGTCGAGTGCCGATGCTGCGAGACCGCCGATTTCCTTGGCGACCTGGTATGCCATGGCGCGATACACCTTCTCCCATTCTTTGTTGCCGGCTTTCACTGCGTTCTCAACCTCGAGAGCGTCGTTGGTGCCGAGATATGCCACGAAGCCGCCCTGACCTTTAAGCATGAGGTCTACGTCTTTCTTGGTATATTTGCCGCTGAAGCAGGCTTTCATCAATGGACCTGACGGAAGAGCGCCTGAGCGTTCAGGTGTGAAAGGACCGTCGCCGTTCAAAGCGTTGTTGACGTCCACCACGCGACCTTTCTTATGTGCAGCCACCGAGATGCCACCGCCGAGGTGCACACCGATGAGGTTAAGG
>Ga0310696_10008803_pt1 | contig 11733 bp, 6 predicted proteins | sample AusTroGonzalo_MG_4_FD_203885 | JGI IMG/M metagenome (GOLD analysis project Ga0310696, IMG submission 203885) | Bovine rumen microbial communities from tropical cattle in Woodstock, Queensland, Australia - Gonzalo_02 (v2) (version 2) | ecosystem: Host-associated > Mammals > Digestive system >...
CGGGCCCTGCCGTTTCAGCGATTCCGCCTGACGCAGGATCTCCGCTTTTGCCTTTTGCAGGAAATCTGCGTCATCCGAGGCCAGAACGGCCCGTTCCAGTCCGCTGCCGTGTTCCGCCTGCGAAAGAATGTCCGCCGCGGCGAAGGCGGGATTTGCCCGTCCGTCGGCAATGACCATGATCTCCGAGGGGCCAGCTACCATGTCCACCGCCGTCTGTCCGTACAGAAGTTTCTTTGCCGCGGCCACATACGCGTTTCCGGGTCCGGCGATCAGCTCCGCCTTCCGAATGGTTTTCGTCCCGAAGGCGAGGGCAGCCACTGCGTAGGCTCCGCCCATCTTCCAGATTTCATCCGCACCCGCCGCATGGAGCGCGTAGAGCGTCTTCGGATTGATTTTTCCGTTTTTCATGGGCGGCGTCATGGCCGCCACCGAGGGGACGCCGGCGGCTTTCGCCACACCGACCGTATGGACGGCCGTCGAAACCAGCGGAGCCGTTCCTCCGGGCACATAACAGGCTACGCGTTCCATGGGCCGGAACTGTTCGCCCAGGACGACGCCGGGCCGCGGACGGAACGTCCAGGACTTCGGTTTCGTCCGGACGGCGAATTCGCGGATATGACGGAGCGCCAGCTTGATGGCTCTCCGTTCTCCGGGCAGGATCTGCGCCTCGGCTTCCCGGATCTCCTGTTCCGTGACGCGGAACCGGGCGGGCGTCAGCTTCACGCCGTCGAATTTCTCCAGAAATTCCGAAATGGCTTTATCGCCCCGGTCGGCCACAGCCGCCACGATCTGCCGTACCCGTTCTTCGATTTCGGGCGGCACGGGCGACCGCGAGCAAAGCGCTTTCCGTTCCCGGTCGTAATTCGCGTCTTTCAGAAAGATAAGTTTCATATCAGGCTGATTCCCTTACACACGGTGCCTCGATGGCGCCTCAGATATCCAGATCTTTCACGCCGGCGGCATGCCGCTCGATGTATTCTCTGCGGGGCTCCACGGCATCACCCATGAGGAGCGTGAAGATGCGTTCCGCCTCCACGGCATCCTCCATGGTCACCTTGATCATCTTCCGCGTTTCCGGATTCATGGTGGTGGACCACAGCTGCTCCGCGTTCATTTCACCGAGACCTTTGTACCGCTGGATCTTGAGACCTTCCCGGCCGTTGTTCTTGATGGACTCGAACAGTTCCAGCATGGAGTTGACCGTCTCTTCCTCGCCGGTTGTTTTGCGGCGGATGATGAACAGCGGATCGGTTCCGTGCAGGACGGTCTTGGGATCGCAGCCGGCGGCCCGGATCTCGTCGCCGAGTTCCATGCAGTCGCGGGCTTCGAACAGCTGAATGATGTCGATCGCGGGATGGATCGGCTTCGGCGCTTCGGGATCGGTGCCTTCGGGGAGGATCATGGGCGGCAGCCGCTTTTCCGCTTCGGCAAGGAGTTCGTTTTCCTCTTCCTTGCTGAAGAGAAGGCTTTCCGTCACGGATCCGTCCGTCTCATGCACGATGACCAGTTCCGTGGGGAATTTCCCGTCCCGTTCCATGGCCATGTACTGATTCGGATCCACGCCGTGCCGATGAAGTCCCTGAGTGACCTGCTGCGTCCTCGTGACGTAGGAGGAAACCTTCGCGATCTCTTCCGCGGAGAGGATTTCGCCGGTCCCGGCCCACTTCACTTCCAGGTCCTCGTTGCCGAGGGTGATCAGATACCGGTCGAGCTGCTCGTCGCTGTCGATGTATCTTTCGTTCTTCTTGCGGGTGACCTTGTAGAGCGGGGGCTTGGCCAGATAGATGTAGCCTTTTTCGATGAGGGGCTTCATCTGCCGGTAGAAGAAGGTGAGCAGGAGCGTGGCGATATGAGAGCCGTCCACATCGGCATCGGTCATGATGACGATCCGGTGGTAGCGCAGCTTGGCTTCGTCGAAATCCTCTTCGCCGATCCCGCAGCCGATGGAGGCGATGAGGGACTGGATCTCCTTGTTTTCCAGAATTTTGTGGATCTGGGCCTTTTCCACGTTCAGGATCTTGCCGCGGAGGGGGAGGATCGCCTGGTATTTCGGATCTCTTCCGCCCTTCGCCGTACCGCCGGCGGAGTTCCCTTCCACAATGAAGATCTCGGCTTTCGAGGGATCCCGTTCCGCGCAGTCCATGAGCTTGCCCGGCAGGGAGAACCCGTTGAGCGCGCCCTTGCGGACCTGTTCGCGGGCCTTGGCGGCCTGCTCGCGGGCGTGGGAGGCCAGAAGGTTCTTCTCAATAATCATTTTCGCATCATTGGGATGCTCCTCGAAAAACGTTCCCAGCGCATCGTTGACGATGGTCTCCACCACGCCTTTGACTTCGCTGTTGCCCAGCTTCGTCTTGGTCTGTCCTTCGAACTGGGGATCCGGCACCTTCACGCTGATGATGGCGCTCAGTCCTTCACGTGTATCTTCCCCGCGGATCGTCTTGTCGCCCTTCAGCATGTTCTGGGCCTTGGCGTAGGCGTTGACCGTACGGGTCAGCGCGCTCTGGAATCCGATCAGGTGCGTGCCGCCCTCATGCGTGTTGATGTTGTTCGCATAGCTGTAGATCTGCGTCTGATAGTCCGTATTGTACTGCAGCGCCACTTCCACCACAAGACCGTTCTTCTCCTTGGTCATGTAGATGACGTCCGGATGTACCAGCTGCTTGTTCGCATTCAGGTGCTTGACAAATTCGCAGATGCCGCCTTCGAAGAAGAAGGATTCCGTCCGCACCGGCTCTTCCCGTTCGTCCGTCAGTGTGATCCGGACGCCCCGGTTCAGAAACGCCAGCTCGCGGAGCCGGGCCGCCAGACGGTCCCACTTGTAGATCGTTGTCTCCACGAAGATGTCCTTGTCCGGATGGAACGTCACCGTGGTCCCGCGGTCCGAGACGGGATGGAGCGGAGCCAGTTTGCGGACCGTGACGCCGCGTTCGAACCGGATATTGTAGGACATGCCGCCGCGGTGGACTTCCACTTCCATCCAGTCGGAAAGCGCATTGACGCAGGAAACGCCCACGCCGTGGAGTCCGCCGGACACCTTGTAGGAGTTGTGGTCGAATTTGCCGCCGGCATGGAGAACGGTCATCACGACTTCCACGGCCGGGATCCCCAGATCCTTGTGGATATCCACCGGGACGCCGCGTCCGTCATCCTTCACGGTCACGCTGTTGTCCGGATGGATCGTCACTTCCACGTGGGAAGCATAGCCCGCCAGCGCTTCGTCGATACTGTTGTCGACGACTTCGTAGACCAGGTGGTGGAGTCCGTTTTCCGCCGTATCGCCGATATACATGGCCGGGCGTTTTCGAACGGCTTCCAGCCCTTCCAGAACGGTGATCTTATCCGCGGTATAGGCCGCGGAGTTGTCGGGCTGCTGTGCTGCGTTTTCCGCAGCAGTCGGTTCCATTTCGTCGGACATCTCTGCTACTCTCCTGAAATTTATTCCATTGAAGGAAAAATTGAAACTCAAATCCGGTCAGCCGGGCAAATCCGGCTCTTTACCGATAATGTAGCACGCGCGCGAGAAAAATCAAAGGGAGAGACCCCGGAACTTTCGACTTTTTTGCCTTTTTGTGGAAAAAAAACGGCAACAGAGCGGAAACGACCGGAAGGAAGACGAGTACCGGAACTCCCGGCAGTTTTTCCGGCGTCCCGCAAAAGTGTGAGACGCAGATGTTTCCGGATCCGGATCTTATTGGGGCAGGGCTGATCCTGCCCCGTTACCTGTCCTTGAAAAACTTCAGACTGTAACTCATCTTCCAGGTCGCAGCCTTGTGCGGATCGTTGTCCGGATAGGCGTCCGGCCAGATCATTTCCAGCGAAGCGGACCCTTTGTCCCGCCAGACAAACAGCTGATCCACGTTGGGCGCGGAAAGTTCGATCCTGTATTGCCCGTTGATCGGACGGACTGCGAAAGTATCGCCCTTCAGCAGTCCGGGCTCCTTCTTGAGCCATTCCGAAAGAAACGGTTTGCCGCCTGGAAGTTTCGCTCCATCGCGGAGGAAGGCAACATGGCCGAGACTTCTGTCCGTGATTTCCCCCACCGTTACTTCCGAGGCCGGATCTTCGGGAAGCGCCGGCAGCGGCATGATGAAGTTGTTGACGTCCCGCAGCCGGAACGGACGGTAGCCGCCTTCCGGAACGATCTCGACATACGCCTTGATCTCCGGAGTATCTCTGGCCAGCGTGTACTCCCGGCGGATGCGCAGTCCGGTGTAGGGCGGTTCCTGGATCACGAAGGAAAAACGGACCTTGACACTTTCCCGGTCAAACGAGAGGTCTTCGATGGCTATATCCCGTTTCCCCAGCTCGAAAGCACCCTGATCCATGAAAACGCCATGGCCGACAATGTTTGCCATGACATCTTTCCCCGCCTTCCAGACGCCTTCACCGGAATTCTTCAGATCCAGTTCCAGCGAATGGACCGGAGTGGTGATCACGTATTTATCCGGCGTTTTCATATAGCTCATTCCGTACTTGCTGCCGGACGAGGTGGTTTTACGGTAGTTTTCAATGGCGGTCTCCTCTTCCTTCGCATAATCGGGGAGGTCGGCGGAGGCTTCTTTCTTTTCCGGCGAAAACTCCAGCAGCTGATACGCCAGCGGCGCCAGTTTCAGCGTCAGTTTTCCTTCCCGTACCGGAAGAACTTCACCTGTGAAGAGATCGGTAACGCTGCCTGTGCCGGGATCACAGAGTGGATGAAGGAAAATCGTCTCCCTCTGGTCATTGTTGAAGATCAGAGACCAGCTCCGGCCGTCGGCGGCCTTCCGTTCCAGTGCGTAGTATCGTCCGTCGGCGTTGAACCCTTCCCGGATCTCACGGGTGTTCCGGACCAGTTTTCCCTGGTTCCAGTGCGGTTCGCCCAGCGCAATGAAATTCATTGTCTTGCGCATTTCGCTGACCTGTTCGCCGTTGGAAATGAAAAGGCCCTGCGCAATGCCGGGAAAATCCTCTTCTCCGGCGCAGAATGCCGCCGCCAGATACTGCATTCCCAGCAGCGGCGCCGAATACGGCTTGTTCCAGCCGTTCTGGATCAGGGTGTATTTCGGCTTTTTCAGTTCCAGTGCTTCCCGTTCCAGACTGCGGAAAAAGTCCAGATTGCTCCAGTAGTTCATGGTTTCGAAACGGTCTGCAAAATCGTCAAACAGGCGGGATCGGCCCCCGTAGGCTTCCTCGTATTCTTCCTCCGTTTCTTTGCAGGGCGCAATTTGAACGGAACAGAACCCGAAGGCGGCATCCGGATTGATTTTTTTTACTGCTTCCACCACGGTCCGCACCGAAGCGGCCCGCTGACGACACCGGAAATCCACCCAGGCCCGGCGGTGTTTCTTCAGGATTTCCTCCCCCGTCAGATTTTCCGGCAGACCGTTCTCCTTTGCGAACGCCTTAATGCAATCCTGGCAGAAGCAGCTCGTCGTGACCGGCCCGATAACATACGGCTCGTAGTCCCAGGTGATGTAGCTTGCCTTTTCCAGAAGATTATAAAATTTTTTGCTCGAGGCCAATGATTTTCGGAGAAAATCCGGCCCGGCGGCCGCAAAGGCGCTGTCGCAGTAAAGCGGCACGGGCGCTCCGGAGGGATCCACCGCCTGCGGAAGATCCAGTGTTTTCGGATTCCATCTGTAAGGAATGCGCCAGGCAAGTTCCACATACGGCAGATCGACCCAGCCCGATCTTTCCCAGTACTCCTTCAGCCTGATTCCCAGCGTGTTTTCCGGATCGGCGGCGTCGATCTGCGTTACCGGCATGGACTGCCAGGAGAAATAACGCCTTTTTTCCGGCAGTTTCCCGCCCGGATGTCCGGAAATCTGTTTTACAGGGACTGTGAAACTGATCTTCTTCCCTCCGTATTCAAAGTCCATCCCGATCGCGAACTCATCCTGGACCTGTTTCTCCGCGCAGAAAATCAGGCTGTTCCCCCAGGCCGCCCAGTCGCATTCCCTGCCGACCAGATACCGGTTTTCCTCGCCGGGGATTCTGACCAGATTATCCGTCCCACGCTTCATCATGTACAGTTCGCACCGCATCCCTTCCGGCGCAGCAACGGTCATGACGATGTCACGATGCGGCATGGTCTTGGAGTTGAGCCGGAAGAAACCGACCCCGCCTTTTTCCAGAAGGTACGGCGTTCCGGGCGGAAATCCCGTGAATCTCTCCTGAAACGGCTGATCCAGAAGAGTGGCACCATTCGTTTTTGGTTCGGGCGGCGGCATGGCCTTCTGTCCGGTGTATTCGGTCAGTTCCGGCTTCCGGAAATACATGGCCCGGTCTTCCCCCGGTTTTTGGGACAGATTGTACACGCACAGAAAAATCGTCAGTTTCCGTGCTTCGGGGATCGAGCCCAGCGGGATGATGAATCCGGTCCGTATCCACTCTTTCTGCGGACCTCTGTAGCCTTGCAGCAAAGGACGGTGCACAACCAGTTTTTTTCCGTTTTCATCCAGCACCGAATACAATATCTCCGCCGGATGATCCAGCTGATCCGACTTCATGTCGATGGCAAAATAGTAGCTTTTGCCCGGTATCACATTGATTGTCTGGTAGAGCGAACTGTTGTAGTTGGCCGTTTTTTCGCTGATCCGGACGATCCCGTTCTCTGTTTTGTAGGCCTCTCTTGCGCCCTCCCAGGAGGCTCCGCCCCAGTGATCCGGGAGGAATCCGGTCCCACTGGCAAATTCCGGATTGCAAAACAGATTTTCTTCGCCCTGAAGGCTTGCTGCGGCGGCGGAAAGAATCAGCAGCCCGGCTATTGCTTTTTTGATATTCATCAAAAAACTCTCCGTCAGTGATTTTCCCCGCTGTGCCGCAAATAAGAATAATCATCCCAAAGAGATTTGTAGCGGGCGATCGAACCGTCGCAGTGAATCACATTCAACTCATTCTTGTGGCGCTTCGCGACCCGTACACCCATATCGTTTCGATAATCGGTAAAGATGAAGCATACGGAACCGTCTCCGAACATCATGGTCGATGAAGGATATTTGATTCTCGTCTGGAGCATTCCGCTGTTGATGCCTATCCCGCCGTGTCCGGGACCCCAGTATTCTATTGCATTCTTTGCCGGACTCGAATAAGTTGCGTTGTAGATATACGTTGTGAAATCCTTGGAATAAGCGGCCAGTTTCCCGCTGGGATCGTCGGAGAGGAATATACTTCTGCTCCGCTCTTTTTCCGACTCCGGACAGCGCAGAAATCCATCCAGCGCCAGATACCGGGTAGAGCGCTGACGACCGACCGTCGCCTGGGAAAAATATCCCAGACGCATCAGAATGTCCGCCCAGGTAGGTTCATATCGGCTGCTTGTGCTGGTATATGTCCACCCCATGAACGTTACGTTTTCGAGACGGTTCCCGTTTTCATCCATAATCATTCTCGGCGGGAAATAATCGAAATCATTCGCATAACTCAGCGTCGACAACCCGATCTGCCGGAGATTGTTCTTGCATTCGAGATCGGTTGCATGGGACTTTGCCGAACTCAAAGCCGGCATCAGCATCCCTGCGAGAATGGCGATGATGGCAATCACCACCAGCAATTCGATCAGTGTGAAACGCTTCAGGTATGGTCCTCCTTCGCTGAGGACGTGGATGAAAGTGCGGCTGTCGGATTTCAGCATGGTTCGTCTCCTCTGTTTTGCAATCGATTGTATTCCTAACTGACATAACTATACTCGCTTTTTCCGAAATGTCAAGTCCGGGACCGGAGAAAAGATAATCCTTATTCCGCGTTCCGCGCCGGGCTCACGTTTTTCAGAATTTCCGCAGGGCGGAAGGAGCGTATTCGTTCTTGAAAAAAGGAGGAGCTCTGCTATATTATCCGGAAAATTAAATGAACCGTTTCACATTTTACCGGATGAGGATTCGAGCAATATGGACATGGCCGCGAACTGGGATTGGAATTACATTTTCATGATGAGGCTGGCGCTGGCCGGCATTCTGGGGGCGGCGGTGGGCTTCGAACGGGAATACCGTGCGAAAGAGGCCGGCACCCGCACGCATTTTCTGGTGGCCATAGGCAGCTGTCTGATCATGATCGTCTCCCAATGGGGATTCCGTGACATGATCGCACTGATCACGACTTATCCCGACGCCAACATCCGTTTTGACGTGAGCCGCGTGGCCGCCCAGATCGTCAGCGGGATCGGCTTCATCGGCGCGGGCACGATCATGATGCAGAAGCAGGTCGTTCACGGTCTTACCACGGCGGCGGGCCTTTGGGCGGTGGCGGGGATCGGCATGGCCGTGGGAGGCGGTCTTTATGCGGTGGGCATTTCCGCCACGGTCTTTGCCCTGATCGGACTGGAAGCCATGCGGTATTTTCTGCGGAAATTCCGTACCCGCGCCAGCTATCTGGTGTTTCTGACGAAGGATCGGAACAATCTGATCCAGATTACCAACGAATTAAATGCAAATGACTTTCATATAATCAACTACTCCGTCGGAAGCGAGAAGGTCGGGTCCGAAGAGTGGCTGAAAGTCAAGATGTGGGTGCGGGAACGTGTGCCCAACGGAGAAAATCAGATCCTCCGCTTCATGCAGCAGTTCCCCGGAGTCGAAGTCGAAAAAGTGGAGTGAGCGCCGGACGACGTTACGGCCCGGTCACTCTTCGAACTTCCGGAAAAGCACCACGGCGTTGTGTCCGCCGAAACCCAGATTGTTGTTGGCGGCGATCCGGATATCGCGGCGGCGCGCCTGATTGGGCGTCACATCCAGATCGCAGTCGGGATCGGGCGTTTCGTAATTGATGGTGGGCGGGACGATTCCGGTTTCGATGGCCTTCATGCAGAAGATGCTTTCCAGAGCGCCGGCGGCGCCGAGAGCGTGTCCCGTGGCGCCTTTCGTGCTGCTGATGGATATCTTGTCCGCATTGGCGCCGAACGCCTTCCGGATGGCGATGGTCTCGTACTTGTCGTTGAGAGCCGTGCTGGTTCCGTGGGCGTTGATGTAGTCGACCTGATCGGGCCGGATCCCGGCGTGCCGCATGGCGACGCGGAAGGCTTCGGCATCGCCGTTGCCTTCGGGATCGGGGCTGGTGATATGGAAACCGTCGCCGGTGGCGCCGTATCCGATGATCTCGCACAGGATCTTCGCGCCGCGCTTTTTCGCGTGTTCGAGCTCTTCCAGAACCACAACGCCCGCCCCCTCGGCGGGAACGAAACCGTCGCGATCCTTGTCGAAGGGACGGCTGGCATGCTGCGGATCGTCGTTCCTCGTGCTCAGCGCCTTCAGGGCGTTGAATCCGCCCAGACAGAGCTCCTGGATGGAGGCTTCTGTCCCGCCGGCCAGCATGATATCCGCATCATCGCGCTTCACGATGTGGAAGGCTTCTCCGATGGAGTGACATCCGGAGGCGCAGGCGGACACCAGACCGAAATTGGGGCCTTTGAAGCCGTAGCGGATGGAAATCTGTCCGGACGCCATGTCGCTGATCATTTTCGGGACAAGGAACGGAGAGAGACGGGCAGGTCCCCGTTCGATCAGAGTACGGGCCGCATCCGTGATCTCCTTCAGACCGCCGACGCCGCTGGAGACCAGACAGCCGATTCTGTACGGATCCGCGTCGGGCGGAAGTTCCTTCAGGTTCGCCATGGACACGGCTTCCTCGGCGGCGGCAATGGCCAGCTGAACGAACCGGTCCAGATGTCTGCTTTCCTTCTCCGGGATGTACCGGACCGGGTCGAAATCCTTGACTTCACCGCCGATCCGGGTCTTGAAAGGGGCGGGATCGAAAAGGGTGACGGGGCCTATTCCGCACTTGCCTGCGACCAGATTCGTCCAGATTTCTCCGACACTTTTTCCGAGACAGCAGAGAGCGCCGTACCCGGTCACCACAACTCTTCTTTCTTCCATATTCAACTCCAAGATCTTGTTTTTTACCAGCGCAAAAGTTCCGCCGCCCAGGTAAGGCCTGCTCCGAATGCGGCGGTGAGGATCAGATCGCCCTTCTGAAGCTGTCCCGAACGGTTCAATTCGTCCAGACAGATCCCGATGGAGGCCGACGACGTATTTCCGAACCGGGAGACGTTCCGGTATATCCGTTCCGAGATGCCCAGGCGGGCGGCCACGGCGCTGATGATTCGGTCGTTGGCCTGATGGGGAATGGCCCAGCGTATCTGATCGACTCCGACGCCCGTCTTCTCCAGAACTTTTTTGCACGCCTGACTCATGGCCGTGACGGCCATCTGATAGGTCTTGGGGCCGTTCATCGTGATGCTGTTCAGATGCTGTGCCACCCCTTCTGCTGTGGGCGGACAGGCGCTCCCGAATCCGGGGATCTTCAGAAAATCGGCATCCCGTCCGTCGGCTCCCACTTCGGCGCCGACATAAAAATCGTTATCGAAGGCGGGATCCGCCTGAAGGACCAGCGAAGAGGCCGCGTCTCCGAACAGGACGCAGGTGGATCGGTCGGTCCAGTTCGTCACGCTCGAAAGTTTGTCGCCGCCTATGAGAAGCGCGGTCCTGCGCTGCCCGGAAGAGAGGAGCGCGTGGGCGATATCGAGTCCGTACAGGAGTCCGGTGCACGCCGCCTCCACGTCGAAGCACATGCAGGGCGGGATCCCGAGTTTCCGCTGGACCACAGTGGCGGTGGACGGTGTCGGCATATCCGGCGTGATGGTAGAAACGATCACCAGATCCACGTCTTCAGGTGCGATCCCCGCGTTTTGAAGAGCTCTGCGGCCGGCCTCCGCGGCCAGATCGGATGTAGCGGTATCCGGGCCCGCGATGTGGCGCTCCCGGATTCCGGTACGCGTCACGATCCATTCATCGGACGTCTCCACCATTTTTTCCAGATCGGCGTTCGTCAGAATCCGATCGGGGACATAGTGTCCTGTCCCTGCAATCCTGAATCCCATATTTTCCTCGTATTCTAAAATTTTTTTTTCAGTCAGAGCGGCAATATACACTCGTTTATGTTTTTTTGCAAATTTGCCGATACGGCGCGCGGATGAGCGTTGTTCAGCGGAGCAAAGCCATTTCAGAAGAACGGCATTTTGTCTTACCCGTTTTTCCGCAAGGGATCGCAGGAAAGCCGTTCAAAATCACAACAGACCGAATTTTCGGAGTAAAACGGCGCTTCCCATAAATTTGAACGGTCATCCGCCCAATGAAGATGCATGTTCCGGCAGATCACGTTTTCGGCATAGAGAACGGCGAATGCACAGGGCTGGTAAAACCGCCAGCCGTCGCCGATCCTCCGGTGATCGTTTTCATCGGCGTTTTTGACGATTTGATGTCCGCCGCCGATGGTCAGGTCGATGTCCTGAAGAAGGATGTTCCGGACTTTATGGTCCCGGTCGCCCTGGATCAGGGCGGTGCCCTCGGCATAAGCGCGTATGTTGCGGAGTGTGATATTGTCGATATCGGCTCCGTTACCGTCTTCCTGCGGCATGAGTGCGTAGTGTTCCATAATGCAGAACGGGATCAGACGGGATCGGATGGAGACGTCGCTGATCAGGATATCCCGAATCGTCAGGCCGGTATCCTGACTGTGGCTGTAATGGCCATGGATCGTGATGCCGAGCGTGCAGTCGGGGATGATGAGATTGCGGAGAGAACATTCCCGGATAGTGCCGGAGCCGACTCCGAAACGAACGGCGGCCTGATCCGAACTTAAAATGCAATCGGAAACCGTGACCTGCGCCGTTTCTGCCGGGGTGCCCTGCAGTTTCTTCCCGTTGGCGCGGATGGCGATACAGTCATCCGCCGTGTCGATGTCGCAGCCGCTGACAACTACATT
>Ga0310696_10008809_pt1 | contig 11727 bp, 9 predicted proteins | sample AusTroGonzalo_MG_4_FD_203885 | JGI IMG/M metagenome (GOLD analysis project Ga0310696, IMG submission 203885) | Bovine rumen microbial communities from tropical cattle in Woodstock, Queensland, Australia - Gonzalo_02 (v2) (version 2) | ecosystem: Host-associated > Mammals > Digestive system >...
CAAGACCGCCGGCAGCGTCCAGCTGGAAGAATTACTTAGGTAGAATCCCCAGGATTTCGGGGAAGGAGTCGATGATGTAGTCGGCGCCGGCAGCGGCGAGCTCGGCGCGGGTGGAGTTGCCGTAGGTGACGCCGCAGCTGCGGGCGCCTGCTCCGCGGCCCATGAGGATGTCCACCGGCATATCCCCCACCACCAGAGCCTCTTCCGGAGGGCAATCGAAAGCACGCAGTGTCATCAGCACCGGCTCCGGGTCGGGCTTGGCCTTGGCCACGTTATCGGCCCCCAGCACATAGGAAATAAACTCCTTGATCTTCATATCCACCAGGAAATCCCCCAGCGAACCGGACCGGCGGGAAGATGCCACCGTAAGCACATAGCCGCGGCGTTGGAGCTCGGCCAAGGTCTCCCTCACGCCGGGGAACAAAGTCGGCACCAGTATCCTGCGGTTACGTTCGAAGGTGGCGCGGTAGGTGCGGCAGCATTCGGCGATGCCATCCGCTCCCATATCGGGATAAAGGGTGGCAAAACTCTTTTCAAGAGGCAGGCCGATGGTTGCGGCGATGTCTTCGTCGGGCAGGACCGGGAGCCCCAGGCTACGCATGGTATCGGTCATCGTGAGCACGATGTTGGCGCGGGTATCTCCCAGGGTGCCGTCGAAATCAAGTATGATGAGTTTCATTCGTGATCGTACAATTCAGTAGGATATTTGCCCGTGAAGCAGGCGGTGCAGAGTTTGCTGCGGCCGGATGCAGTGAACAGGGCCTTTTCGGACAGATAATGCAGGGAATCCGCCCCGATGAACTCGCAGATTTCCTCGGTAGTGTGGCTGGAACCTATCAGCTGCTCCTTGGTGCCGGTATCTATCCCATAGAAACAGGGCCAAGCGTACTTCGGGCTGGCAATCAGCATGTGCACCTCCTTGGCGCCGGCATCGCGCAACATGCGGACTATCTGCCTGGAGGTGGTCCCGCGGACGATGGAATCGTCGATTACCGCGACCCTCTTCCCGCGGACGACGCTGCGCACGGGGGTAAGTTTCATCTTGACACCTATCTCGCGCATGGACTGAGCCGGTTGGATGAAGGTGCGGGCCACATACATGTTCTTCAGCAGGCCCATTTCCAGAGGCAGGCCGCCGGCCTCGGCATAACCGATGGCAGCACTCTGGCTCGACTCGGGCACGCAGCAGACTATATCTGCCGGCACCGGATGCTCTTCGTACAGGAGCTTGCCCGTACGCTTGCGGAAGGCATGCACGCTGCAGCCCTCGATGTCGCTGTCGGGCCTTGCGAAGTAGATGTATTCCATCGCGCACATGCGGTTCCCCACGAACTGGGAATGACGGTAGCTCTCCACTCCTTCCGGGCCGATGGCAATCAGCTCGCCCGGCTCGATATCGCGGATGAATTCAGCCCCCAGGGCGTTGAAAGCGCAGGTCTCGCTGGCCACCACATAGCCATTCCCCAGCTTGGCCAGCGACAGGGGATGGAATCCGTATTTATCCCTGCAGGCGTAGAGGATGCCGTCCGCGATCAACACCACGCAGAAGGCACCGTCGAGGCGGCGGGCGGCAGAGATGATGTTCGCGACCCAGCCGTTGGATACGTGGCCCATTCCTATCAGGTGTCCGAAAAGTTCGCTGTCGGATGTAGAGTGGAAGAGGTGGCCCAGGGTCTCGAGGTGGGCGCGTATGCTGTCGACATTGACTATATTTCCGTTGTGTGCCAGGGCGAAGCGGCCGGCTTTGCTGGCTATGCAGAAGGGCTGGAGGTTTTCCATGCCGCCGACATTGGTCGTGGGATAGCGGACGTGGCCTATGCAGATGCTCCCTTGCAGGCGGTCGAGTTCGGCTTTCGTGAAAACGTCTTTCACCAATCCTGCACCTTTGAACAGGCGAAGGTTGCCGTCATCGCCGGTCGCAGCAATGCCGCAGCCCTGCTGACCTCGGTGCTGCAGACTCTGTAGGCCTAGGAAGGCCAGATGGGAAGCTTGTTCTACTCCGTAGATTCCGAGGACGCCGCATTCTTCGTGAAGTTCTCTCATTGGGTTACTTGCAAAGGGTTTCTAATAGATCCGCCATTTTTTTACTGATTGCCTTTCTGCTGTAGGCAGCTGCTTCCTGCGTCGGCCTAGCGGACGGGGAATGCAGGTACCTGACACCCTTTTTTTCGGGTGTCAGGACCTGCCCTTTCCCCGCCGCGGAAGAAGAAGCAGCTGCCGTGCGGATATAATCCGACGGGTCGCTGTCCCAATCGACCATATCCCCGGCACCGCAAGAACGCAGAAGCTCCGCGGCAGCACTATCGGCAGGACCGATGCCCAGGACGACGGGACCGGCCGCAATACATTCGAATATCTTGCCGGGATAAACCTTCGAATATTCCGGCCCATGCCGCAAAGGCAACAAAATCACATCCGCCTGCCTCAACTCTGCCACAGACTCAGGATGCGGCAGATACCCCAGCAACTTCAGCTGCGCACCCAGCCCGGCCTCGGTGGCGGCATCCACTATCTCGGGATCCACCTTGCCGGCAAGACGGATTTCCAGACGCTGAGCGAAGTCCGCTGACTCGGAGCAAAGCCCGGCGAGGGCCTTCCAGAGTTCGAGGGGATTGCCGTCGGAGGCAAAAAGCCCGGTGTGCACCATGCGGAACTTGCCATCGGTACGAGGCTCCAGAGGCTCCGAGAAATCAGATTCGTCGTAGCCATTGGTAATCAGATGCACGGGGGTAGATGTCCTGGCGGCGAAGTCCGCCTGCACGCGCGGAGTCACCGAAACGACGGCCGACGCCTCGTCCAGCACCGACTTCTCCAGACGGTAATGCCGGCGGCGCACCCAAGGCAGCAGCGGCAGGTTGGAGAAATAGAACATCCTGGTCCAAGGGTCGCGGAAATCCGCTACCCAAGGCAGGCCGGTGGCCCTGTGCAGACCGCGTCCGATAAGATGCACCGACTGCGGAGGGCCGGTAGTGATTATGACATCTACCGGATGCTCCTGCAGATACCCGCAGAGGAACTTCACTGACGGCCGCACCCATCCGGCACGGGGATCCGGAACGAAGAAATTGCTCCGCACCCACAGCATCAGCTTCTGTTTGAAAGACTTCTTCTGGGAATTGATGGGATTCACCCCCGCGCCCTTGGCAGACCCGCGCCCCATGAGTTTATGGTAGATGGCATAGGGTTCGCGTATGGGCTGCTTGATGACCTCCGCCGAAGCGGGGATCTCCTCCAGCATGCTCTCATCTACCGCAAGCTGCTCGGGATTGGAGGGGGTGTAAATTACGGGCTGCCAGCCATTCTCCGGGAGATATTTGGAGAACTTCAGCCAGCGCTGGACTCCGGAGCCTCCGGTGGGAGGCCAGTAGTAGGTTATGATGAGAGCCCTACGCATCGAGCCCTATCTCCTCTTTCATCGCCCGCAACAGGTCGAAGGCCTGCATCGGGGTCATGTTATTCAGGTCGGCGCCCTCCAGACGGGCACGCAGCGCGCTCAGGGTTGGATCGTCGAGCTGGAAGAGATTCAACTGCACGGAACCGTCGTCCTGCACCGAACCGGCCGAAGCCACGGCCTTGACGCTGTTCTCCTTGCGCTCCAGGTCCTTCAGGGTACGCTCGGCGCTCTCCACTATCTCCCGGGGCATGCCTGCCAGACGGGCCACGTGGATACCGAAGCTGTGCGACACCCCGCCCTCGGTCAGCTTGCGCAGGAAGATGATATCCTTCCCCACCTCCTTGACCGCGATGTGGTAGTTCTTCACGCGCGGGTAGATTTCCTCGAGGTCGTTCAGTTCGTGGTAATGGGTTGCGAAAAGCGTCTTGGCCCCGCGGCCGAACTTGTGGATGTATTCCACCAGGGCGCGGGCTATGCTCATGCCGTCGTAGGTAGAGGTGCCGCGCCCGATCTCGTCGAGCAGCACCAGCGAACGTGCGGAGAGATTATGCATGATCATCGAGGTCTCCAGCATCTCCACCATGAAGGTAGATTCCCCTCGGGAGATGTTGTCGGTGGCCCCGACGCGGGTGAATATCTTGTCGAAATATCCGAACCGGGCCTCGGTCGCGGGAACGAACGAGCCCACCTGGGCCATCAGCACTATCAATGCCGTCTGGCGCAGCAGGGCGGACTTACCCGCCATGTTCGGGCCGGTCAGGATCATTATCTGGGTTTCGGAGGAATCCAGGTGCACGTCGTTGGGCACGTATTCATCCCCCGGAGCCATGAGGGTCTCGATTACGGGATGGCGGCCGGCCTTTATGTCGAGCACGGTGCCGTCGTCCACCACCGGGCGGCAGTAGCGATGCTCTATGGCCTGCAGGGCGAACCCGGCCAGCACGTCCAGCTGGGAGATGACGTCGCAGTTGGCCTTGATGTCGCGGATGCACTTCTGCACCTCGGCGATGAGGCCGGCGTAGATGGTGCTCTCTATCTCGTAGATGGTGCCTTCAGCGCTGAGTATCTTCTGCTCGTATTCCTTGAGTTCCTCGGTTATGTAGCGTTCGGCGCCCACCAGGGTCTGCTTGCGCACCCACTCGGGAGGCACCTGGTCCTTGAAGGTATTGCGCACCTCCAGGTAATAGCCGAATACATTGTTGTAGCCTATGCGCAGGGAGTTGATCCCCGTGCGCTCCACCTCGCGGGCCTGCATCTGCAGCAGGTAATCCTTTCCGCCGGAGGAGATGTCGCGGAGCTCGTCCAGGGTCTTGTCCACCCCTTCGCGGATGACCGGGCCCTTGCCTATCGCCGCGGCGGGATCCTCCGCCATGGTGGTCTCGATGCGGCCGAGCAGGCGGTCGCAATTCTTCATCCCTTTTATCAACCTGTCCAGGGCCTCGACGCCGGTGTCGGAGCAGAGCTTCTTGACCGGATCCATCTGCCGCAGGGAACGGCGCAGCTGCATCATCTCCCGGGGCAGGAGCTTGCCGGTGGCTGCACGGGAAAGGATGCGTTCCAGGTCGCCCACGTCGCTTATCAGGCGACGGACTTCGTCCAGCGGGCCTTCGTTGTCGAAGAAGAACTGCACGCAGTCGAAGCGGGCGTTCAGGGCGGCGCGGTCCATTATGGGCATGGAGAGCCAGGTACGCAGCAGGCGCGCTCCCATAGGGGAAGAGCAACGGTCCAGCACATCTACCAGACTCACGCCCTCGCGGCCTGCGTTGGAGGAGAATATTTCCAGGTTGCGGATGGTGAATCGGTCCATCCACACGAACTTTCCTTCGTCGATGCGGGAGATGCCGCAGATATTGCGCAGCCCCTCGTGATGGGTTTGCTCCAGATAGTAGATAAGCGCACCGGCCGAGCAGATGGCGAGCGGCTGGGCTTCTACCCCAAATCCTTTAAGGGACTCCACCCGGAGCTGACCGCGGAGTTTCTCGGCCGCCGAATCATATACGAAGGCCCACTCTTCGAGAGGGGTCACGTAATAATCGCCGAAGCGCTCCTTGACTCCCTTGAGGCAGTCGCGCTGGACCACCAGTTCCTTGGGGGAGAAGGATGCGAGCAGGGTTCCTATGTAGTCGAGGGATCCCTGGGCGGTGCGGAAGGTTCCGGTAGATGCATCCAGGAAGGCGGCGCCGGCCTGGTCACCTTCGAAAGTGAGGCCGCAGAGCCAGTTATGCTCTTTCTGCTCCAGCATCCCCTCGCCGAATGCGATGCCCGGGGTGAGGATTTCGGTGACGCCCCGCTTGACCAGCTTGGCCTGCGCGAGTTTGGGGTCCTCCAGCTGGTCGCAGATCGCGACTTTATAGCCGGCGCGGACCAGTTTGGGAAGATACTGCGCCAGGGCGTGGTGAGGGATGCCCGCCATGGGAGTATCGCCTTTTTCGCCGTTGGACTTGCGGGTCAGCACTATCCCCAGGACCTTGCTGGTGATGAGTGCGTCGTCGCTGTATGACTCGTAGAAGTCGCCCACGCGGAACAACAGCACGGCCTCAGGGTTCTGCGCCTTGATGCTGAAATACTGTTTGAGCAGGGGGGTATCTTCCTTAGGTTTTGCCATAGAAGGCAAAGATAGTAAAATTACAGCAGATTCGTAACTGCAATGGCGACTATCATAATGGGAGCGACATAGCGGATGAGGCTATACACGAACTCGAAGCGCACGTGGCGCAGGACCTCTTCGCGGGGCATCTTCCAGCCTACGATAAGAGCGAATGCAAGGGCCCCGATCATCATCAGCACGTTGGAAGAGAAGAAATCGCAGGAGCTGAACACGCGCGGGACCACTGCGCAGGCGGATCCCAATGCGGCCGCCGCAGCGAATACCGCCAGGACCGCATAGCTGCGGCGCATTCCCTTCTGATCCACAAGCCAGGCCACTACCACCTCCAGCATGGAGATCGAGGAGCTCAAGGCGGCAATCAGGATAGCGAGGAAGAAGATTATCGGCAGCACCACTCCCATCCGGGAGAAAATAACCGGCAGGGTTTCGAACACCAGCGAAGGGCCGGCGGCAGGCTCTATCCCCGCCGCGAACACGGCCGGCATTATCGCGAAGCCCGCGATTATGGCGAAGAGGGTATCGAAAAGCGCCGTCCATGCTCCCGCCTGCAGCACGTTATCTTCCTCCTTCATGTATGAGGAGTAGGTCAGGATGCTGCCGACGCCCAGCGACAGGCTGAAGAAAGACTGGCCCAGAGCGGCGGCGATCGCAGGAGCGTCGAGCTTGGAGAAGTCGGGTTTCACAAGGTATTCCACGCCCTTCCCGGCCCCGGGGAGCCGCAGCGACACCCATGCTATCAGCACCACCATCACGAAGAGTACGGGGATGGATATCTTGGAGAAGCGTCCTATCCCCTTATCTACCCCGGCGACCACTATCATCGCGGTCAGCCCAAGGAATACCAGCATGCAGCTGACGCTCTCGACGGGCGATGAACCCACGCCGGCGAAGACCTCCCGGGCCTGCTCCATCCCCAATCCGTTGAAGGAACCGCCCAGCGAACGGATGAGGTAGTTGAAACTCCATCCTCCCACCACGCTGTAGAAGGAAAGGATTATGAAGGATGCCAGGATTGCGACATAGCCTACGTTCTTGGCCTTGGGGGCGAGGAATTCCAGGGCGCCGAAGGTGTCGGTGCGGGTGGTTTTGCCGATTATGGATTCGGAGAAGAAGATGGGGAGGCTGACCAGCAGGCAGCAGGCTATGTAGACTATCACGAAGGCTGCGCCGCCGTGCTCTCCCACCATATAGGGGAAGCGCCAGATATTGCCCAGCCCCACGGCGGAGCCGGCCATCGCCATCACCGCAGCGAACCTGCTATTGAATCTGCCCCTCGCTGCCAATTTTCAAATCGTTTATCAGTCTTTTGATACGTCTGTATACCTGGTTCACGTTCAGGGGATTTCCATCCTCCGGCAGGGAACGGTTGAAATAGATTATCTTTCCGGTGCGGGTGTCCGCGACCGCAAGGTAGAGGTCCGACCTGTTAAGGAAGATGTCGCCCATGTTGGACTTGTCCCAGAAGAAGCCCTCGGAGTACACCATCAGCACGTAGCGGGTGGCGTACATCGAAAGATAGGCCTGCAGGGCGGGGCCAATATGCTCGGCGGGGAGGTCGCGGGGGTGTATTTCCGCGAGGTGCTCGTATTCTGCGTCGAGCTGCTCCTGGTTGCTGCGCCCGACGACCGAGGCGATCCTGGTTATGGGGAGCTTGAGGGAATCCAACGCCACTATTATGGCTGTCTCGGCGGCCTGGGAGTAGAGTTCGGAGTATTTGAACTCGCCTTTGTCGGTCAGATGTTCGATGCGGCTATAGGGTGCGAGCAAGGTCAGCTCGTCTATCACGGGCTGCTCTTCCCCGGCATGGTATGCCGTGGAGCAGGAGCATGCCAGAAGCAGTGCTGCGATTATCAGTTTAGCGTTTCTCGTAGACTACAAATTCGAATTCATAACCCGTCTCCGGATCAACGTGTGTCTCGGAAGTGCTGACGCGCTTCCACACTTCGGGGTCGATGACGGGGAAGAAGGCGTCGGCCTCTTTCACCTCGGTATGTACGTGGGTGATGTACAGACGGTCCATCTGGGGCATGGCTGCACGATAGACGGAGGCTCCGCCCATGATGAAGCACTTGTCTTTCCCTGTCTCTTCGGCCTCTTTGTAGGCCTCTTCGAAAGAATAGATGCAGGTGGCCTCGGGGATGGGGTCGCCACCCAGGTTGAGCACTATGTTCTTGCGGCCTTTCAACGGGCGGAAAGGCAGGGAGAAATAGGTCGTGCGCCCCATGATGACGGGGTATCCTTTGGTTACGGCCTTAAAATACTGGAGGTCTTCGGAGATATGCCAGGGGAGATCTCCCTTGACACCGATTCCGTAATTGTCGGCTATTGCGACGATGAGACATTTAAGCATAACACACTGATTGTTTCACAAAGATAAGTTTTAATTTGCTATCTTTGAAGAAATCTTTTCTATTATGACAGCTATCAGCAAAACTCTATGGGGCAAGGCCCAGGGAAAGGAGATTTACAAGTATAAAATGGAGAACGCTTCCGGGGCGTATGTGGTGCTCGCCAGCATAGGCGCGGCCATTGTCGAAATCCATGTTCCGGACAAGGACGGCAAGCTGGGGGATGTGGTCATAGGCTATCCCGTGCCGGAGAGCTACGTGGGCGACGGCCCTTGCTGCGGAAAGGTTCCCGGGCGCTATGCAAACCGCATCGCCAAGGGTCATCTGGAGATAGACGGCAAGCTCTACCAGCTGCCCATCAACAACGGTCCCAATCATCTTCACGGAGGCCCCGAAGGGTTCCAGAATCAGGTTTGGGAGTCCCGCATCGACGGCGACGCGGTGGAGTTCATGTATTTCTCGAAGGACGGTGAGATGGGTTATCCGGGCAACATGAAAGTGACCGCCCGCTACATCTGGACCGAAGGTAATGAGCTGGAGCTGACTTTCGCCGCGGTGACCGACGCTCCCACCGTTGTTAATCTCACGAACCATGTTTATTTCAATCTGGACGGCGAGGGCGCCGGCAGCATCGAAAAGCATGTGCTGCGCCTGAACGCATCCGAGTATCTCCCTACCGACGACACCCTCATCCCTCTTGGAGAGAGTGAGCCCGTGGCAGGTACTCCCATGGATTTCGTGACCGCGAAGGAGATCGGGCGCGACCTGCGGGTGGATTTCCCTGCGCTTAACTATGGCAAGGGCTACGATGCCTGCTGGATAATCGACGGGCGCATCGACGGTCAGCTGGCCGAATGCGCGGAGCTTTCATCTCCCGCAAGCGGACGCGTGCTGAAGGTATATACCACCCAGCCCGGCGTGCAGGTGTACACCGGCAACTGGCTGTCCGGCTGCCCCGAGGGCAAGAACGCTCATATCTACCACGACTACGATGCAGTGGCCATCGAGTGCCAGCACTTCCCCGACTGCCCCAACCAGGCCGACTATCCTTCTACTTTGCTGAAGCCGGGCGAGACTTATGAGCAGGCGATAATCTGGGCTTTTGGAACATTATGAAACAATATTTGGACTTACTGCGGCACATCCGCGAAAATGGAGTGATCAAGCACGACCGTACCGGCGTGGGAACCCAGAGCGTATTCGGATATCAGATGCGCTTCGATCTTTCCGAGGGTTTCCCTTTGCTGACTACGAAGAAGGTGCACCTGAAATCTATAATCTATGAATTGCTGTGGTTCATCGCAGGCGATACCAACATCAAGTACCTGAAAGACCACGGCGTGTCCATCTGGGATGAATGGGCCGACGAGAATGGCGACCTGGGCCCGGTGTACGGGCATCAATGGCGCAGTTTCCCTGCTCCCGACGGGCGCAGCATCGATCAGCTTTCCCAGGTTATAGATACCATCAAGAACAATCCCGATTCGCGCCGCATGCTGGTTTGCGCCTGGAATCCGGGCGAGGTCGACAAGATGGCCCTGCCTCCTTGCCATTGCCTTTTCCAGTTCTACGTTGCGGACGGAAAACTTAGCTGCCAGCTTTATCAGCGCAGCGCAGATACCTTCCTGGGCGTGCCTTTCAATATTGCTTCGTACGCTTTGCTGACCATGATGATTGCACAGTGCTGCGGCCTGAAGCCCGGCGAGTTCGTGCACACCACCGGCGACACGCATATCTATCTGAACCACTTCGACCAGGTGGCCGAGCAGCTTTCCCGCGAACCCCGGCCTCTACCCAAGATGATCCTGAACCCCGAGGTCAAAAGCGTCTTCGACTTCAAATACGAAGACTTCACCCTCACCGACTACGACCCCTGGCCCGCCATCAAAGCCCCCGTCGCCGTGTAGCGCAGACGGAGCGGTGAAGCAGGGCCCTCGCGGGGAAAGAATCTTTTGAGCAGCATTAGGCGAGGTTTTTGCATCATAAGAAGCAAGATATCGCGTTTCGCGCGATTAGTTGTTTTGTATGAAGATAGATTTTTTGAGGGCCGCAGCGGTTATTACCGTGGTGGCGGCAGCGCTCGCAGGTTCTGCGGGCGCGAGGGCGCAGAGCAAGAATGCTACGGTCAGCGGTTATATTACGGATGCCAAGACAGGGGAGACGTTGATTTCAGCGGGCGTAGTGGCGCAGAATCTTGGCGCAGTTACCAACTCCTATGGTTTCTATACCCTCACGGTGCCTAAAGGGCAGAGGGAATTCACCTATTCCTACGTAGGATATTCCGACCAGACCATAAGCATCGACCTCCAGAGAGACACCACCATCAACATCACCCTGAATCCCGACCTGCAGCTCAAGGGGGCGACGGTCGTGGCCACGAAGGATGCGGGCATTCTCTCCACTAAGATGAGCGCCATCGAGGTACCCGTGACCGTCATCCAGCAGATGCCCACGCTCTTCGGCGAGGCCGACGTACTTAAGACCATACAGCTGATGCCCGGCGTGCAGGCCGGAACCGAAGGCCTCTCCGGCATATATGTGCGCGGAGGCGGCCCCGAGGAGAACCTCCTCCTGCTCGACGGCATCTCCCTCTATAACGCCGAGCACCTGCTTGGCATCTTCTCCATCTTCCAACCCGAAGCCGTGAAGAAAGTCACCCTCTACAAGGGGTCCTTCCCCGCCAGGTACGGCGGCCGCATCTCCTCCATCATCGACATCCGTACGAACGACGGCAACATGAAGGAGTACCACGGTGCGGTGAGCATAGGCGCGCTGAGCGACAAGTTCCACGTCGAAGGACCCATCCTCAAGGACAAGCTGGCCTTCAGCCTCAGCGGGCGGGCGATGCACACCTTCTTCTTCACCCCTCTGCTGAAAGCACGCGACGTGAACGGGAACTACTATTTCTACGACCTCAGCGGCAAGCTCAGCTGGCGCATCTCCGACAAGGACCGGCTCTTCTTCAACGCCTACAACGGCCGGGACATCTTCTTCTTCGACAACGAAGACAAGGGCCATTATAGTTACGATGATACGGGCAAGCACTACTCCTACACCGAAACCGAGGACATAGACATTCGCTGGGGGAACACCCTGGCGGCCCTGCGCTGGAACCACGTCTATAACAGCAGGCTCTTCTCGAACGCCACCGTCGCCTACACCCGCTACAAGATGAAGATAGGGGTGGGGATAAGCAGGACTGAGGTCGAGGATGGCAACGTCGAGCGCCTCAGCTACGATATGGACTACCATTCCGGGATGCGGGACCTCACCGCCAAACTGGACTTCGACTTCACCCCCTCCCCGAAGCATCTGGTCAAGTTCGGGGCGGAGTACGTCAACCACACCTTCATCCCCGAGACTCTGGGCGGGGCCGT
>Ga0310696_10008810_pt1 | contig 11725 bp, 16 predicted proteins | sample AusTroGonzalo_MG_4_FD_203885 | JGI IMG/M metagenome (GOLD analysis project Ga0310696, IMG submission 203885) | Bovine rumen microbial communities from tropical cattle in Woodstock, Queensland, Australia - Gonzalo_02 (v2) (version 2) | ecosystem: Host-associated > Mammals > Digestive system >...
GTGCTTCCTCAGCGGCAGGTGCTTCCTCGGCGGCAGGTGCTTCCTCGGCGGCAGGTGCTTCCTCGGCGGCAGGTGCTTCCTCGGCGGCAGGTGCTTCCTCAGTGGCAGATGCTTCCTCAGCGGCGGGTGCTTCCTCAGTGGCAGATGCCTCCTCAGTGGCAGATGCCTCCTCAGTGGCAGATGCCTCCTCAGTGGCGGGGAGCAGGTGTGCCATACCCAGATCGTCAACCGTCACACGCCCTGTCGCTGCCACCTTCTCCCATTCACGGTCCAGCTCGGCATTGATCCTGGCGATCTTTTCGTCGTTGCGTGCTGCCAGCTTCGCCCATTTCTCACGGTCAGCGCTGCTGCTGTGCGGGTCAGCCATCAGAAGCCGCATGTTCTCCCGTGCAGTCTCGATCTCCCGTTTCAGCGGTCCATATTGCTTCGCCCTCTCCTGTGTCTTCTCAGGGAGCAGGTGGATGTACTGGTCTATATGCTTCGGACGGGATGGAATGCATGACTTCGGGCCTTGCTGTTCCGCCGTCATACCCTGAGGTTCTTCCGAATGGGCGGTCTTTTTTGTCTGTTGTCCCGTGTTCGCGTCACGGCCTTGTCTCGCGTCCGCCGCAACCGCTGTTTTTTTGGAAGGAGAAGGAATGGTGTCACGCCGTTTTGTATTCCCGGCTCCGGCGGTGCCCAGCACCTCCATAATTCTTCTTATGGTCCTTTTTGCCGCCTTTGTGTAGATCATCTCCGGCAGCCATGTTTCTTCCGTACCGACAAAAGCCGTGAGCAGCCTCACGCCTTCTGTCCATGCCTGGCACTCGGCATCGTTCCAGCCTCCCGATATCTGCATTACGTTCTGCAGCTGTGCCATCGGTTCTTCGGCTTTCCTCTTCAGTAGCCGTGCGCCGCTCCGTATCCACTGCCCTACCCGTTCCATGAGCATCTGCCTCTCCGCTCCGCTCATATTGTCAACCCTTTTAAGGTATTCCCCGTTTGTTATCTTCTGTATCATATTGTTCTCAATTGATTGTCCGTTGTCTGCAATATCATCTGAATTGGCATGACCTGCACCTGCACAGGTCATAGCCTTTTTGTCTTTTTATCCGCATTATACGCAGCGTTGTTTTGAAAATCAAGGGCAGACGGTTTATCTTCTGATTTTATCGCACTACCGCAATACTGCAATATTGCTATATTGTTGTATTGCATAAAAATATTACGGCATTATAGCAATAATTCAAATAATTGTTCATATATTTGTGCATTCTCTAACAAAAGCTACACAATCATGAAACAGAGTAAACGTACTCAGTTGCGTGCCGTCATCGGCATAGGCAACTACAAGGGCGGCGTTGGCAAGACAACGACAACGCTCAATCTCGCCATGGCCCTGCACCTGCAAGGCTTTCGCGTGATGGTTATTGACATGGACCGCCAGGCCAACCTCTCCTCCTGCACCGACTGGGATCCGGATCTGGAGCTGCAGGGCTACCCTACCATCTACAACGTATTGTGCGAGGATGCGCCCATCCCTGTCTACCGCTCGCAGTCAGGGCTATACTACTGCCCGTCAACCTCTATCATGAACAAGGTTGATCAGAATCTCCCCACCCTACGCAACCCGGCGATGAAGATGACACGCGCGCTGCAGAAGGCTCCGGACGACCGCACCGGCGAGGGCCTGACAGACTGGGCCGCTGATTTCGACTACATCCTCATCGACTCGCCCGTAGGTCCCCAGGTTCTTATCGACAATATTCTCATCGCCGCGAACGCCGTACTTATCCCCATCACCCTCGAGGGTTTTGCCCTCACCGGCCTGCAGAACTACCTGGCCTATATGCAGGAGATACGCGAGACCGAGAACGACGAGCTCGTCAACCTGGGGTTCCTTATTTCCCGGCGCGTGCCGAAGGGGACAAAGGAGAACCCGACGAAACAGGACAAGGCCGAAGAAGCCCTGCGCTCGCAATATGGCAAATTCATCCTTCCCATCGTCATAGGAGAGTCGCAAGCCGTCAAGAACTCGCAACAGGACCTAAAGAGTGTCTTCCAATATCCTCCAGCTGTTGCCGCCCGCAAGACCTATTCCGCCCTCGCTGACATCATCGTCAAGCGCACAAAAGGACTTATATAACAATATGGCATTAGCGCCCTATGGCAATAATGCACATCTGCAATCGCGCATTATTGCAATTGGCAATATCACAACCATTGAACGTAGAATAATTGCATTATTGCAATATGGCAATAGGGTGATAATACAATAACGCAATACAGTAATAATATTATAATGTAAAATAACAATCGAACATGAGTGCAATAGGAAAAAAGAAACAGGACAAGTCGCAGCAGATCATCGGGGAGTCTCCCGAGAACATCCTGCAGCGCAGAAGAGCATTGGAAAACAGGGTGGGGGAGAACGGCAAATCCTCAGATAGCGGAGAACCTGAGCAGACCGGCATGGCCGCGGAAAAGGCGGTCGGCGCCTTGTGCTTTCTGCCCAAGTCACTTCACCGCCTCGCCACCCGTGCTGCCGAAGACCGCGACACCACTGCCAAGCGATTCTTCCTTGAAACGCTCCTGATAGGTTTGGAGCAGCAGGGTGTCATCACCAGCGAGCAACACATCGAAGCTCTTGGGCTTCCCAACGAGTACGGCTGGAAGGGGCGCAGAATGCCAGGTGACAGTAGCTCATCTTTATCTCAATAATGCCATAATGCAATATTGCGATAATTCAATAATGCAGTAAGGCGACAATTCAAGTTTTGCAAAAATGAAACGGTATACAAGCGACTATACGCTGATACAGGAAGCTATGGACAGCCTGTATTCAGCCACGAGGTTACACGCCAACGATTGTCACCAAGGTGTATTGGAGCGCATTCAGGAAGCACGCACGTTGCTGACGCGGTACACCTCCCAGGACAACATGGTTCCTGACGATGACGTATATGATGGCTGGGTGAAAGCCAGTGAAGCAGAAGCGGAGATTGACTCTCTGAAGAAAAAGCTGCTTCACTACCAGAAGGAATCGGAACAATCTCACGGATTGACTTAAAGAACGCAAATGAGAATTTTTAATTTGCCATTCAAATCCATGCTAACATAAACCGCTTGATATTCAGGCGGTTTTTATTTGCTCGCAATTTGCCAGATGGAAGGACCGCCTATCAGCCGAAGCAGGGGAGAGGCGGGTGCAGACAGGAAAACTCCCCGATTTGTCGAAATCACAAAGAAAACGGCAAGAAACACCCGCATTTGTCGAAAACCAATGTTCCGGCATCAGTTTTCTCCGTGCAGGTAATTGTATTCATATCAATAAGAATGCTGAGTATGCGTTCGCAAAGAAAGAACTCCCCGGTTTGTCGAAAATCAAAAAACGCAGAAACACCCGCATTTGTCGAATAAAGAGTGGGGTATTTTCTGATCCGTTTCTCTTTAAAAATATAACAAAAACCCTTTCTATTCTTATAATGAGTTTATAGTAAAGACTATAGAAAATGAATATAGAAATGGGTATAAAGATAGTATATAGGCGTATACTAGAACACACAACCGCCTGACAAACAATCAAATGCAAAAATACATTTCGACCGATACGGGGATTTTGTCGACAATTACGGGGAAGGTTTCGACAACGCAGGGAGGCTGTTGGACAGATATGGGACAGCTTTTCGACAATTGCGGGAAGCGTAAGCTGGCGCTTTCGGCAGATATGGGGGCGCTGTGGTGCTTTCGACAAACCGGGGTGTTCTGGGTATGATCCAAATAAATGCAGGATGGAAAAGACATCAGGTCTGTTTTCTGGAATGTACATGTTCCTGAGGCTACCATTTTCGACAAATCGGCGTATTCTTTTCGACAAAACCGCCGGTTTCTGGTGGACAAATCCGCATGTTATTTTCGACAAATCCGCATGGTGTTTTTGGCTTTTTTGCATGTTCTTTTCGACATATCTGCAAGTTATATTTTGCAACTAATTGATATTTAAATGCAGAATAATTGAAAAAAGTTTGGAAGTTTGGAAAATGATATTTACCTTAGCGCCCAGCCATTAAAACTAAAAGCTACACATTATGGCAAGAAAAGCCCCCAAAAAGGCTGCCCGCATCGTTTTCGACAAAGACGGGAAGATGCTTTCTACGCAGCCCAATCAGATTACCGATTTACATCTGGTACCCACGCTCTACACCGAACGTGCGATGGACGAACTGGTATGGGCGCTGCAGCCGTTCTATGCCGCCGCCAAGCAACGTGACAACAGGCCGAAGGATGGAATGCAGCTGATGATACCGTTCAACAGGGATGATGCCTACCTGGTCACCCCCGAACGTGCCAACTCTCTAGAGAACGAAGGTGACTTCATCGCCACCATCCGCTTCCGCGATCTGCCCGGCATCACGCCGCGTCACTACGGCGAACTGCGTGAGGTGCTCAGGAGCATGAAGAAGATTGACGCCGAGGTACATACGGAAGACGGTGTACTATACACCAACTTCCTAGATATCATCGCTGAGTATGAAACCCATGAGACCGTCAATCCCAGGACCGGTGAGAAAGTGACGGTAAAGTCCAACAACCTGAAGCGCAACGAGGTGAAGATACGCATCCGCAAGGAGATACTCGAAAACAAGTTCTTCATCACCGATGCAGGCTACACACAGTTCTACTTTCCTACCACCAGGCATACAAAGACCGCTACAGCCAACCGTCTGTATAAGTGGCTGTCCAAATGGCGCGGAATCCGCAAGGATCAGATCGCCGAAGCTACTGAGATCATGGCTGACGGTGTTGAGCGCACCATAGGGTGTATCACTTTCCGCGCCGACTACATGGAGGTGCGTAGCGTATGCGGGCTCTTCAACTCTGAGGACGGCAAGATAGTCAACGGCGAGGATGTGGAGGTCCAGGCTGCGAAGACGGCCAAGAGTGACGGCAAGCAGTGGGATAGGCTGGGCAAGCAGGAGCAGCGTCAGTATATCGAGCAGGCTCGCGAGCGTGCCACCGGCAAGTACGCCTACTACTCAGAGTTTGCCAAGCGCTATCTCGCCCAGGCGAAAAAGGAACTAGATGACCTGGCCATCCGTGAGATAGCCGACTTTACCTTTGACTATCGTGCCGTCTTTGCCGATGGACGCACCAAGGGAAAGGTGCCTATGCAGGTGGAGTTCACGCTGAAAATATTTGACCTCGGGCGCCAGCTCTATGAGAATAAGGAACTGGCCGCTCGCGAGAAACGTCTGCGTGACCTCATGCGTGACCGTCTCGCCCTCACCGCCGATCAGGTCAACGGTTTTATCCGCCGGCTGCAGCCCGGCGACCATGATCACCTGCAGCAGAAGCTGGAGCGTATGATAGACGAAAACATGAAGGATCCTAAGAATGATGTTCAGCGCTGGGCATGCCGTTGTCTTAATAATTTCTTTGATAATGAGCTCCCGGGTATGAGAGGGTTTGCCGCGAACGGTTCTTCGACTGACGAGAGCCGGCCTTCCTCTGTTCTTGGTGATATGGAATGGTGATACATGATGGCTTATGGAAGACTACGGCATGCTTTTAGGCGAGAGTCTGGTAAGGCTCAAACAGACACTGAACGAAAGGTATTATCACTGGTTTGACGTATGGTTCGGTTGCATAGACTACGAGGGCTATGACGCTGGCACGCATACGTTGACTTTGAGGGTGCCAAGTGACTATATATATGAGTTCCTGGAGTCTAACGGACGGAAGCAGATGCTTTGGATCTTGGGGGACATGTTCAAGGAACAATCCAAACAGGTCCAACTGAGTTATCTTATAATGGAGAAGGCTCCTGAGCCTGACTTCACGCAGCTTGTGGCACAGATGAAATACCATGGCTTCAACGCCGGAGGGGCGATACCACAGGTCTGCATACCCGACGCCGAGAGACGCATGAGGGATTGTCTCAAAGAGTTTGTCGGCGAAGATTACCAGTGGATTCCGGCATATGACAAGGTGGCCGCATGGCTCTCTGACAACAGGGGAAAATGGTTGCTCTGTATTGGTTTCAGCGGCACCGGCAAGAGCAGGCTCTGCCGCAACATCCTGCCGTTCCTTCTGGGTTTCAAGAATGTGGCCGTATGCTCGGCTATTGAGATGACGGCTCACGACCGTATCGACGAGCTGCTGAAGGCTGACATCATCGTGGTTGACGGTCTTGGTACCGAGTCACCTGAAACGAACCTCTACGGCCGCCACCGTCGCCCGTTTGCTGAACTCTGCGAGGCCGCCGAGCAGGATGGCAAGCTTCTCATTCTTACCACCAACTGTCTCGCCACCAAAAATATGCCCGACGATTGGCCGTGTAAGAGTCAGTTTCCCGTCACCTTCGGGGAGCGTTACGGCGAGGATGTTCTCTCCCGCCTGCGCTCGCACACCGTCAACGTCACGTTTAAGGATGTTTTGCGGAAAGATCCTTGATGCGCTTGCAGCGGCGCTGCCACTCCCTGCGCATGGCTTCGGCATATAAATCGGGAGTGGAGGTTCTCTCGCAGAAAGCTTCTATCATATCCACCTGGGCATACTTCTCACCCTGATGTTCCCTGGCATACTCGCGGTCATACTCCGCCACAGCCTGCCAGAATGCCTCACGGAGCAACCTCTGCAGGGCTGTAGCCTGCTTGTGTGAGAACGTTGTGTCTTGCGTCCACGGGCGGAGCACGCCGTTCTTGGTCAGACACATTTTGGGACACTCTATGGGTATGAACAGCTGCAGTGCCTCCTTGTTTATGCCGTAGAGTTGCGTTACCTCATCGGCATTGAGTACCAGTCCGGCTGCAATGCAGTTTCGCAACGTAGCCGACATAGCTGTGTCCACAGGTTTCTGGGCTGTTGTGTCCTCCGTCGTTTCCATGCGCAAAATATCTCTGGCACCAGGCATGTGTTGCACGCACACCACCCGTTGCTCCTTAACCCTTGCTTCGCCCCCTAATTCGTATTGTAGCCACCCGTGCATGTAGTCCGTCACCTTCAGCCAGCAGATAGCCGGCAGAGGGTAGTTTTTCTCCATAGAGGAACTATATTACACGCTATAAAGATATGAAAAAAAGAATAAATAAAAAAGCCTGTGAGATGAATATTTTTTCAGTGCATTTTAATGAAAGTTCACATTTGATTTGTCCGAAATGAGGCGGAATTGTCTAAACTCATCTTGATTTTGACAACTGATAGGACTATCAGATAATCAGTGAGTTATGAAACTTTTATCATCTTCTCGCTGTCAAAAGAAAAATAATTTTTAAACATCTGGTTATAAGTGAGTTATATGCCATAAAACATGGAATTATTTTTTTGAGACGTTTTTTACCCAAACCTTTTTGAAAAACATATTTTTCCAATAACTTCTTTATTAAGCCATTTTTTATCATCCGCGAACAAACTCCCCGCACCCCACTTTTACACAAAAATACAAGATACAAATAAAATAAAAAGTTGAATATAAGATAGTTATATATATAACATATCCTATTTTCAATTTATTTTAAAACACTTTATAAATAGGGAATTAGAAAAATAAGCGCAAAAATTGAATATAAATAACAGATAATCAGCGAGTTATCCGCTGGAAAACGAAATAATAGCGGAAAAATAGTTTGACTATTCTGCCGGAAATCTTTAGCGGTCGAAAAAATAACTCACTGATTTATTGCATGTTACTTGTAGTCCCCGTAAATTTGTATCGTCTAAAGCGTTAGACAGCGTATATTGATATAATCTGGCGCAGTTCCCCGTCACCGCAAAAACGCAGGTCCACCCATTTTGCCCTCCTGCGTCTGCGCCGATCCATATGGATGCTAGTCATCCTCAGCACCACCACCAACGTTGTAGCTTTCCGTCGGGTGGTGGTGCTCTCTTTTATGAAAGGAGTTACCGTCTTAAACAAAACAAACCTCCATATTGCCCTTGTTTTCTTACTCGTTGTGCCGTATGTTGCAGGTAAAAATGTGTTCATGATGGAAGACGACTATTTCATGCGGCCGGACATGATGCCCGAGCCCCCCGAATTAAAAGACCTCACACCGGAGGAGCGTGCGGAAGTGATGATTAAGTCATCACTCTTTGGTTGCTGCAGTTATGTTGTTATTGCCATAATTGCAGTATTACTCTGTCTGATCCTGGGCGGTTGTACCACCCAGAGATTCATTTCCGATGAGACGACGGAGCGACATACACAGGAGATGCTGCAGCAGATGGATTCACTTTTGCGTGTACGGTCAGTGGTACAGCAGGATTCCACCTGGCAGCGGGAAGTGCTGCGCCAGTTTCAGTCGATCCGCGAAAAGTCGGATACATCACATTTTGTTGTCACCGACACGTCTGGTCACGTCATCCGGGAGAAGATAGTTATCAATAACACTCGCGAGGTGACATCAGAGACCGACCGCGAGCGTCTGACCGTTATGGCCAGGCGTCTGGAGGTGTTGGATTCTACGGTACAGGCTCAGAATGTGATGTTGCAACGTATGGACTCGCTGCTTAATAAGAAGCAGCAGGCCATTGAGCATGAGGAGGAAAAACCTGCGCGCGCCCAGCTCTCCCGGTGGCAGACTTTCCGTCTATGGCTGGGCAACATGGTGTTGATTTTTCTCACTGTGTTTATAGGTTGGTGGGTGCTGAAGAAGAAATTACCGTGGTTGTAACTGTAGGATAGCGGAAAGTATATGAAGACACTGGCATTATCAGAGCTGCGGCGCGTGGCGGAGAGGACGCGGATGGTGACGCGGAAGATCCCTGACGAACAGGGAGGGTTCCAGATGGTTCAGGTACAGGAGCGGATTCCATGGAAAGTGTGGTATGTCGCAGCGTCGAACGGGGATTGCATCAGGGGGGATGAATGTGTGACCCTCTCTGTGGAACTTAATGGTCCAGGGGCGTATCCCTCGCGCCTGGTCCAATTCACAGCCAGCGGACAGACGCGTCGGCTTAGAGATGTATGCATTCTGCAGGCTAATGATTTCCGGCTAGTATTATAAATGGATGACAAGGGTAGCCGGGATGGCCTTTCTTTTGAACACGAACGACGTGAATAATTCGGCATGACGACCACGTGAGGACAAAAAAGCAAAAAAAGTAACAGCATTTTAATTTAAATTAACTATATGTATAAGAAAGATTTTAGGCGGCTGGTACAGGATGTGTCCAAGCGGAGCGGAATATGCCAGAGTACGGTCGAGCAGGTGATACCGGCTCTGTTTGATGAGATACGGCTGAAGTTAGTACAGGGGACATATCCGTGTTTACCTGTTGAGAGCTTCGGCACCTTTGCTGTGGTTGAGAAGCCCGCACGCCGATATCACTACTACCGTCCGGAGAAGGGTATCGACCGCTGGGTGGATCTGCCAGTTCAGCGGCGGTTGAAGTTTGGTATGGCAAGGAATATGAAGAGGGAGTTAGAGAGGGGTGAGTTTGATCCCTCTCGCAAGGCGTTCGTGCAACATCCCGATGATCCTCCAATCCGCCGCCGGCACGGCATGAGATATTCAAAAAAAAGAGGGGAGATCAGTAAGGATGGACAGTTTTCTATACTATCCTCCGAAGAGGAGAAATAAGATAACCCCGTGTGAATATTTATGTTATGAAGTATAAATCACAAAAAGTAACACACTTTTGAGATTATTTAACCTATAAATCAAGTTCAAACTAAACCGCTATGATATTTCTGCTGATTGTAATAGCCGTGCTACTATTTTTTATCCTGCTCTTTCTCCTGAGCATAGATGACCGTCTCCTCGACATTGAGACCTACACGCGCCTACTCAAAGACTACCGTTCAGAGCTCAACTCCCTTTTAGAAAAACTTCATAAACCTACCAAGTAATATGAAACTCGTAAAAGCCTATCCCCACGACCCCGACTACGACGACATGCTCAAACTCTTCTGCCCCGCCTGTCAGGAGTATCACGTCGTCAGCGTCGGCCCCAGGTCCTTCTGGAAAACCCGTTGGACCTTCAACGGAGACTATGACAACCCCACCATTAATCCCAGCCTCCTGGTAGAACACCCCCGAGCCGACCGCACCACCATCTGCCACTCCTTCATCCGCAACGGCCAGATCCAATACCTGACCGACTGCACTCATCCCCTCGCCGGCCGAACCGTTCCCCTGACCGATATCCCCGCCGAACTTGCCGACTGCATCCCTGACCACAGTGTATGTCCCGGCACAGACTGTCCCATCCGTAACACCTGCTATCGCTTCAAGTCTTATGGTACCGCCGGCCCTCACTGGGAGAACGCCCCCGCTTATACACCCCAAACCGCTTATTGCCCTCTTTACAAACCTTAAAACTTCTGCCGGGAAAATCAGTCAATACAGAAATGAGGAGACAATCAGATATGAGCAATAAAACATCGCGATTAAAATTGCTTAGCGCAGTCGCTATTCTATCTCTTCAACACAAAGAATGCGATAAGGAATTAAGTGCACTATCGGAGGCGTATAATGATGACATACTAGAGGTTGAAAAAGAAATATCAACCTCCATTGAAGATGAAAAAATCAACAATGACCTGTATAACAAACAACAAATAAAACTCCGTAAGAGGTTTTTTAAGAAATGAGATATTGTGTCCTAAAATATAAAGTTTACAAGAGATGAAGACAATGCATGGATCAATAAAACACTGTGAAGATAAGTCATATCATCCTGCTCTGGATGGAATCCCCACGCTTGAATCGCAATTAGCCAAGATTTTCACCTCGGCATCTATCCTCCTGCAGCCAGACGATCCTGTCCGCCTTAACATACCAACTGATCCCAAGGTCATGTTTGTGGGAGCTCTTGACCCGGATACCCTTACACACTCTCGCTACACCATTCACCGCAAATAGTTTTACCCCCCTGGGTGGTCGCCACTGATAATGACCTCCACTCGCCAATACTTCTTTTGTTTACATAAATGATTTCCTAGGAACGCTCAGGCTGTGACAGTCCGAGCGTTCCGCTCTTAAAAAGATTTTACTGCAATATTTGCACAGATAAAAAATGTATTATAACTTTACGTCGAAATTCAAAAGCTACAACGTTGGAATCACATGACATCAAAATTCCTATAACCCGGTTAAAGGACTATCTGGGAGAGGTGGGTATAGCCGTGACGACGGTAGCTGAGCTGGCCGGCATCAACCCTATCCATCTGCACAAGTGTCTGGTAGCCGAGGTTGACGGTCGCAACGGCAGCGTGCGCACCATGAGTGATGACAACATGGTGCGGTTACAGGAGGCGTTGCACCAGTTGGCGCTCCGGTTGAAGTATACCTTTATACTATATAATACTGATATGGAAATACGGAAGAGAAATGGACGCCGCTACTGTCCGGATAGTCTGGAGCAGATCAGGACAGAGTTATCCCCTGTATTCTGTATCATTCCATTTATGAAATATTCACTTGGTTGGAGTCATAGTAAGGTGCGCAACGTACTTGATCATTGTAGCATATCCTACGGCAACCTTAGTCAGGATGACGTAAATCGCATTAACCTGAAGTTGGCTGAGGTGGCCACCCGCCTCGATCTGTTGACTATCGTCAGAGGTTGACATTCTTTCTATATAATAAGGTAAGCCAACCATTGTATTTCTATAAGGTTGTTTATAAACACAAGCAGTAAGAGAAACGGTAAAACCTACTGCTTGCTTTTTATTTTAGGGTAGTTTATAACTCGAACAAACTGCCTTGTTTCTTTTTTTTTTCTTTTTTTTCGCGAAGATGAC